>Ga0193951_1000242_pt1 | contig 25793 bp, 24 predicted proteins | sample BB_2_MG_FD_140370 | JGI IMG/M metagenome (GOLD analysis project Ga0193951, IMG submission 140370) | Microbial mat bacterial communities from the Broadkill River, Lewes, Delaware, United States - BB_2_MG | ecosystem: Environmental > Aquatic > Freshwater > River > Microbial mats | place: USA...
ACCGCAACCGCTGCCAATGTTGGTGCTGATAAATCATTAAATGCGCCGCGATATGCTTTACCTATTGGCGTACGCGCTACTGATACTATTACTGCTTCTCTCATGATGACTCCCCATTACTTCTATGAATTAGTTCAATGACTTAGCTCAATGACTTAGTTATTAGTTACTTATTAATTACTACCTACGCTTTTAAATGTTTAATGAACAAAGTGCTGTATGACTATTTTTGTTGTGACTTCATAAACGCCATCGCTTTTAACACAAACTTTTCACCTTGTTTATCACCTGATATTAACGCTGCTTGCCCTGTTTGGTCGGTTAATTCAGACCAGTGCTCAAGTACAGTTTCAGGGCTTTGTTTATGCTCTGGAATAAAACATCCTTCGGTTTCAAACATACCAGCACTTGAGTAGCCACCTGCCCCTGCACATAAAATAAAGCGATTTGGCGCTTCTTCGTCACACAGGGTTAACATACCCGCTGTTACTGCTTCAGGAGCAAAGGCTTGCACAATTTCTGGAGGCATTAAGTCTTCTGTCATTCTTGTGCCAGCAGTTGGCGCTAAGGCATTCACGCGAATATTGTTCTTTGCACCTTCTAGCACTAACGTATTCATAAATCCTAGTACCGCCATTTTTGCAGCGCCGTAATTTGATTGCCCAAAATTACCGTACATACCACTTGATGAGGTCGTCATCACAATACGGCCATAATTTTGTGCACGCATAATTTCCCAAACGGCTTTAGTACAATTAACCGATCCCATCACGTGAACATCCATCACGAGTTTAAAGTCATCTAACGTCATTTTTGAAAAAGACTTATCACGTAAAATGCCTGCATTGTTGATAAGAATATCAACACGCCCCCATTTTTCCATGGTCTGATTAACCATATCTTGCACTTCATCGAAGTTGGCAACATTAGCACCATGGCTAATTGCTTCGCCGCCATGCGCTTCAATTAAACGCACTACTTCTTGAGAAGCTTCTGACGAGGCACCGCTACCGTCGCGAGCACCACCTAAATCATTAACAACAACTTTTGCACCACGGGCTGCAAGTGCCAATGCGTGTGAGCGACCTAAACCGTTACCTGCGCCAGTAACAATGGCGACCTTACCTTCAAAACTGATTGACATAATACTTCCTTAAAAAATCTTTTTATAATTAATACAATTATTTAACCATTTGTACAGAAACCCATTCAGCAACAAGTGCAGGGGTATCACAACCTTCTATTTCAACAGTTACTTCTGTGCATAAACGATATTGCCCAGGCTTTTTCTCTTCAATCTCTAGGGTTTTAGCATGTGCTCTTACGCGACTATCAACTTTAACGGGTTGTAAAAATCTGACTTTATCGAAACCTGCATTTAAGCCCATATAGAAGCCGTCGATAATGACACTGAAATCTTCAGCAAAATGCGACAATAGAGATAACGATAAAAAACCATGTGCAATGGTAGAGCCAAAAGGTGTTGCTTTCGCTTTTTCTTCATCAACATGGATAAATTGATGATCGAGCGTACAATCTGCAAATTGATCAATTTGCTCTTGGTTTATTACGTGCCAAGGTGTTGGCGCTGATTGAAAGCCGATGTATTCGGCTATTTGATCTTTTTTTATAATTGTTGGCATAGTAAATCCTTATTTAGCTAAACATTTTTTATGTTATTTATTATTAAAATTTATTTTTAGCTATAGTGTTAAACATAGTTAAAAACTATAGCTATACGCTTAAAACCAAGCTACTTTCATATCGTATGTTGTACTGTCACTAGTACGTAAAATATTTGACCACAACGCTATTTCTGGCAATTCAAAACGATAGAAATACTGTAATGCTTGTAGTTTGCCATTATAAAAATCTTCATCTGCTTGGTGCGGCTGCTTGCGCAACGCTTCACTAGCAACGACACCTTGCTTTAACCATAACCAAGCAATGATAACGTGACCAAATAGTTCTAAATATTTCACTGAGTTTGCCAATGCAAGGTCGATATTTGTCGCTTGCATTGCAGTTAATACCACATCCGTAGTTTGCTTTAATGTTTCAAGTGCATCACTAAGCTGTGCTGAAAATGCAGTTAAATTGCTATATTGCTTGGCTTGTTCAATCGTTTTATAAATTTCACTCAACGTTGCTGAGTAGCCCGCCATTTTATTCATCGGTACTTTACGGGTTAATAAATCTAGCGATTGAATACCGGTTGTACCTTCATGAATAGGATTTAAACGATTGTCACGATAAAACAACTCAACAGGATGTTCGTTAATATAACCATGCCCTCCAAGTACTTGAATCGCTAGATCATTCGCTTTAGTGCCATATTCAGACGGCCAAGTTTTGATAATAGGAGTTAGAAAGTTCAATAGTACGTGCGCATGTGCTCGTGCTTCTTCTGTCGTTGCTGTTTTTTCGTCATCACTCAGTTGAGAGCCGTAAAGTACTAATGACAACGCGCCTTCGGCATAAGCTTTTTGTGCAAGTAACATACGACGAACATCAGCATGTTCGATAATATTCACCATAGGTGAAAGTGGATCTTTACAAGAAGGTAAACGGCCTTGAGGACGGTTTTTTGCGTAGTCAACTGAATATTGATAACCAGCAACGGCAAGTGTAGCGCCACTTGTGCCAACCATAATACGAGCTTCGTTCATCATATGAAACATGTACTTGAGGCCTTGGTTCTCTTCGCCAACTAAGTAGCCAATAGAGCCCTTTTTTTCTCCAAAACTTAACGCGGTAGAGGTTTGTGCCCTGCCCCCCATTTTGTGAAATAAGCCTGCAAGGGCAACTTCATTATCAGCACCTAACGTACCATCGTCATTTACTAAAAATTTAGGTACCACAAACAAAGAGATACCTTTAACGCCTTTTGGTGCGCCTTGAATTCGAGCCAAAACTAAATGAACAATATTTTCACTTAAATTATGATCGCCACCAGAAATATAAATTTTATTACCACTAATACGGTAAGTGCCATCGTCGGATTTCACGGCTTTCGTGATTAGGTCGCCTAGCCCTGAGCCACTGCCGGGTTCAGTCATCGCCATGGTGCCCATAAAACGTCCAGAACGCATCGGTTTAACCCACTTTTCAATTAACGCTTCACTGCCGTGAGCTTCAAGTAAGTTAGCATTGGCATTGGTCAGCATGTTATAGCCTAAACCAACACCACCTGCAGCCGTTAAATAGGTGCTCGCCACACTGGCAACTATCGGTGGTAACTGCATACCATTTAATTCGTAATCAGCCGTTGCAGAGGAGATACCTGAGTCAATAATCGCTTCAATAGCTGGCTTAAGTTCAGGAATAAGTGTGACTTTTTTGCCATCAAATGTTGGTTGATGAGTATCAAGTTTTTGCCGAATAGGTAAGAAGTATTTTTCTGCTATCGCCTTCGCAGTATTAATGACTTCATTAAAAGTCTGACGGTCATGGTCTTGATATCTATTGCGTTTGATCAGCGCTTCACTGTCAAAAAGCTCATAGAGCATAAATTCAAGATCTCGTTCATTCATTAATGTGGCTGTCATACTATTCTCTTCTTATCTTTTTACTTATCGATATTATTAGCCATAAAAAATAATGATTTATGGCTAATATACTGCGCTATAAATGCGTGTTGCTTTACCGCTTACTGTGCAGATACACCACCATCTATTGCGATGCATTGTCCTGTCATATAGGTATTTGCTGGTGATAACATCATCAGCATCATGGCAACAATCTCTTTAGGCTCACCTAATCGGTGCATAGGTGCACCTCTGCTCATGCGTTTTTGCTGCTCATCATCAGCAAAGTTTGTCACCATTGGCGTCAAGGTAAAAAACGGACAAATAGCATTAATACGAATATTGTTACGACCATATTCAACGGCACCGGTTTTGGTTAAACCAATAACCGCATGCTTAGCCATTGCATAAGCACTGCCTCTTGCTGCGCCACCTAAACCGGCCATAGAGCTAACATTTAAAATAGCGCCTTCGCCCTGTTTAAGCATTTGTTGTATTTGATGACGCATACCAAATTGCACGCCTTTAACATTAACCGCAAATTGAGAGTCCATAATGGCTTCATCTATGTCATGTAATGGCATAAATTCGTGGGCAATACCGGCATTATTAACGCCAATATCAACTTTACCAAAGTGCTTAATTGCCGCATCTACCATTGCTTTACAATCATCATTTTTTGCAACGTTACACGCCATGGCAATAACGTCTGCACCAGTCGCTTTAATGCCGTCAGCAACTTTCATTACACCTGCTTCGTTAATATCACTAATCACTAGTTTTGCACCGCGCTGCGCTAATTCTTCAGCAAGCAGCTGACCAAAGCCTTGAGCTGCACCAGTTATAACGGCAACTTTTCCTGTAAAATCTAATAGTGGATCCATGGTAAATTCCTTACGTTACAAATATCGTTTAATAATTTATTGTTTAGATAACAATTTCTTTTGTTCTTAGTTGTTATGCATTACTTTATTTTTTGCTAATTATTTTATTTTCTTTATCCGTAATTCTTCATCAAACAGCATTAATCACATTTTATTCATCACTAATAATACTCAAGGCCATTTGTGCCAATGGTTCAACAAAAGCGCCCACTTTATTCGCTTGTTCATTTGTGGCATTGCCTTGAGAAGCTCGTTTAGCAACGCCTTGTGCAATAGCCGCTAATTTAAAGAAGCTAAAAGCAAGGTAAAATGTCCAATTTTCAATACGTTCAATTCCCATACGCTGACAGTAAGCCGCAACATATTCTTCTTCTGTAGGAATACCTAAACTTGCTCTGTTTACGCCTTGTAATCCATCAATAGTTCCCATGCCTTGTGGCATACGCAACTGCATACATTGATAAGCTAAATCAGAAAATGGATGTCCGAGTGTCGATAATTCCCAATCGAGCACCGCTATCACTTCTGCTTTGTCTTTTCTAAACATGATATTGTCTAAACGAAAATCACCATGAACTAAACAAACTCGACCATCATCAGGCGGTAGGTGTGTTTCAAGCCATGATATTAAGTTATCCATCGCATCAATTTGTTGCAACTCAGTAGCACGATATTGTGATGTCCATCGCGAAAATTGACGCTCGAAGTAATTTCCTGCTTTGCCATAGTCACGTAAATTAACTGCATCAAGATCAACACTATGTAATGCAACTAAAGCCTTATTCATAGTGTCGTATAGTTGACTTCGATAAGCGTTAGTTGATACCTCACGTAATGAAGCACTCCAATAAACAGTACCATCACAATATTCCATTAAATAAAACATCGAGCCGATAATGCTGATATCGATACACAGATGATAAACCTTAGCTACAGGTACATCGGTATCTTTTAGGGCATTAAGTACCCGAAACTCTCGATCTACTGCGTGTGCAGATTTCAATAAATTTCCTTGCGGTTGGCTTCGTAGTACATAAAGCCCCGACTTAGCATTGACTTTAAAGGTTGGATTTGACTGACCACCAGGAAACTTCTCTAAACTGATAGGACCAACAAACCCCTCAACATTAGACTCTAAATAGCGAGTCAATTTTTCTATATCAAAAGAAACGGTTGCTGACATTTTTTATCTCTTCCATTTATTTAACGTACTAATGATTAACTCTTCACTAACAAAAATTACCGCTAGTTTTTAGCCGAATTAAGTACTATGTTGATTTTTTTACTAAGTCGCGTCCAAGTTGCATCATGTGTACTTGATCAGGACCATCAGCTAAACGTAACGTTCTTTGGCCGGCAAACGCATGAGCTAAAAAGGTATCTTGGCTAACGCCTACAGCACCATGACATTGAATAGCCCGGTCGAGTACATCTAGTGACATACTCGGAGCAACAATTTTTATCATAGCGATAATATCTTTGGCCGCTTTATTGCCTTCTAGATCCATCTTTTGAGCCGCTTTTAACGTCATCAGTCTGGCTTGTTCAATTTGACAAGCCGAAATAGCAATATCTTCTCGAATAGATTGTTGTTTGATCATTGGACGACCAAATACAATGCGATCGTTAACACGCTGACACATTAAATCTAGCGCGCGTTGTGCGACACCAATTGATCGCATGCAATGATGAATGCGACCTGGGCCTAATCGCCCTTGTGCAATTTCAAAACCTTTACCTTCACCCATAATGATGTTTTCAACAGGTACGCGAACATTGTCAAAGGTGATTTCTGCATGTCCTTCTGGTGCATCGTTATAACCGAACACTTTCATTGGGCGTACCATAGTGACCCCTGGTGTTTTCATTGGTACAAGTACTTGAGATTGTTGAATGTAGCGGTCAGTGTTATCTGGGTCAGTTTTACCCATCACAATCATAATTTCACACTGTTTTCGACAAGCGCCACTGATGTAAAATTTTCGACCATTGATAACGTATTCATCACCATCGCGCACTATGCTTAATTCAACATTAGTTGCATCACTAGAGGCAACTTCTGGCTCAGTCATCGCGAAAGCCGAACGAATCTTTCCTTCAAGCAACGGCTCTAACCACTGTTTTTTTTGTGCTTCGTTACCATATTTAGCTAATACTTCCATATTGCCCGTGTCTGGCGCAGCACAATTAAATACTTCAGGCGCCCAAAATACTTTGCCCATAATTTCAGCAAGAGGGGCATATTCTAAATTAGTAAGTCCTGCACTGTATTTGCCATAACTAACGGGTAAAAATAAATTCCATAATCCCTGTGCTTTCGCTTTCGCTTTCAGCTCTTCCATTAAAGCAGGTGTTGTCCATTGATTTTGTGCTACTTGCTCATGCATTTCTGCTTCAGCAGGATAAACGTACTCGTCCATAAATGCGCTAACACGTGCCATTAATTCTTTAACTTTGTCGCTGTATTCAAAATCCATGGGAAATCCTTATTATTTTTACTATAAAGTTATGTAAGTGATTAACTAATACCTTATTAAGCGACTAACTTAATTTCATTAACGCCTCTTTATTAAACGGCGCTATTTCATCTTCTTTATTATGTTCAATTTTATTTACCCATTCAGGGTCAACCAATAAGGCACGGCCAATAGCGACTAAATCAAATTCATCATTATTTAAACGCGTTAATAATCCTTCGATTCCCGTTGGGTTAGACGTACCAGCAAGATCAACACTACCTTCACCGGTAAAATCGCTGTCTAAACCAACACTACCAACAGTAATTACAGGTTTATTGATTAATTTTTTTGTCCAACCGGCAAGGTTAAGATCAGAGCCTTCGAATTCAGGTAACCAAAAGCGTCGAGTACTTGCATGGAAAATATCAACGCCTGCATCACTTAATAAGGTTAGAAAGATTGCTAATTCTTCAGGCGTTTGACAAAGTTTGGCGTTGTAATCTTGTTGCTTCCATTGTGAAAATCGAAAAATAATTGGAAAGTCTTTACCTACTTTTTCACGAATAGCCTTGACTATTTCAACGCCAAAACGGGTTCTGTTTTCTAATGATCCACCATATTCATCATCACGTTGGTTAGTGCCCTCCCAAAAGAATTGGTCAACCAAGTAACCGTGTGCACCATGTACTTCGATAGCATCGAAACCAATAGCTTTCGCGTCTGCAGCAGCTTGGGCAAATGAAGCGACGACATCATCAATATCTGCTTTACTCATAGCAACACCGTTTGGTGCGCCCGGTTTATATAAACCTGATGGGCTATAGCCCGGAACTTCTTTATCTGGACCAATACCTTCTTTACGTACCGAGCCTACATGCCAAAGTTGTGGCGCTATTTTTCCGCCTGCAGCATGAACTTCGTCAACGACGTGTTTCCAACCCGCTAAAGCCTCATCACCAAAAATTGCTGGTACACGTTCATAGCCGTTTGCGGCTTTATGAGAAATAAATGTCCCTTCGGTAATAATTAAACCAACATTGCCCTCTGCTCTGCGGCGATAGTATTTTGCTACGTCATCTGTTGGAATATAGTTAGGTGAAAACGTACGTGTCATGGGTGCCATCACGGTGCGGTTTTTTAAGTTTAAGCTACCTGCTGAGAATGACTCAAATAGTTTTGCTGCGTTATTGTTGCTCATTTTATTTCCTAACATTCATTTGCTAATTATCTATCGTTAACATGCTTGCTAACTTGATATTGTTTAAATTTACACCGTACACTAGTAAAGAAAACTTACGGCTTATTTATCTACTCAATCGAATACTTTGTTTTATCTGTCGCGATTTATCCGATCAAGTAGCCGCCATCAACATTTATTGCCGTGCCAGTTGTGTAACTAGAAGCATTAGAAACTAAATACAGTACCGTGCCTGCCATTTCTTCTGGCTGGGCAACACGTTTCATTGGTACGTGATGCATTAGTTGTTCTAATATTTTTGGATTATTGACTAAGGTTGAAGCGAATTTAGTATCCGTACCACCAGGTAATAAGGCATTAACACGAATATTGAATTGTGCACATTCCTTAGCAAACGTTTTTGTCATAGAAATAACCGCGGCCTTGGTAATAGAATATATACCTTGATAATCACCAGGAATTATTCCATTGATTGAGGCAACATTAACAATGGCTCCACCACCATTTTCTTTCATTAATTTAGCGCCAATAGTAGACATAAAGAAGTAGCCACGGATATTAACGTCAACCGTTTTTTGAAAAGCTAACAGGTCTGTATCTAATACATGGCCAAAATAAGGATTTGCTGCAGCATTATTCACTAATATATCTAGTTTGCCGTGCTCAGTTGATATTTGCTTAAATATGCTTTCTATCTGTTCCATCTCACCAATATGACAAGCAATTGCTTGAGCACTACCACCGGCGGCAATGATTTGGTCAACGACAGCTTGGCAACCGTCTATTTTACGGCTCGATACAATGACATGAGCGCCATTTTCAGCGAGTAATTTTGCTATATGCTCACCAATACCTCGACTTGCGCCGGTAACTAAAGCCACTTTTCCTGTTAAATCGAACAAATTAGTACTCATATCTAAATTCCTCTTTAAAATTTTTGTTAACGACCTTTATCTAAAGGTTTCCCAGTCATGACCTGCTTGAGTTAAGTGACCATAATTATTCAAATAATCAATGCTTAGGCTACCTTTGGTAAAGAGTAGCTTTGTGACACTAGTATTTCGTAATTGTTGATTAATCGATAATGTGTTTTGATCAGATAAGCCTAAAATATGTTGAACCAATACTGAAATAGTACCGCCAGAAGTGAAAATACAAATGTTATTTGACGGTGTGATGTTACTGAATTCTTTCTTAGCATTGAGCTCTTGGTTAATTACGTCTTTTAATGCAGTAATACAGCGCTTTTTAAACTGCGACCAACTTTCCATATAATCTCCATCATATTTACCGCTAACCCAACGATTAAGCGCCAAAGAAAATTCTTTTTGAAACACTTTATTTGCTTCTGGTTTTTGACTAATTAGTGCAGCCATTTTGGCGTAATTTTTCCATTGACTATCATAACGCGATAACAAATCAACATGATTAAATTCATCAAAACCAGAGTGCAACACTGTAGATGGTTTATCGCCCTGATAACCTTTTAAAAAGTTTTCAAGTGTTTGTTCATGACGTAACAATGCACCTGAAAATAACTTTCCTGGTTTATTCTGAGTCTTAAGCGTTTGCCAATATTGACCAAGTAATTCAGATTGCTGACAACCTTTATCAGACAGTTGATCATAATCAGCTTTGCCGAATGAAGCCTGCCCATGGCGAATAAGATAGATAGCAGACATAAGTTACGCTGCTATTATCAAGGTTGGGTGTTGCACTGGGATAATGCTTATTATTTTTATCATCTTATTTATTACCACCAATATAGTTAAACAGTTAATTGATATAATTAAAAACAGCTTTAACACTCTGGATTAATGTGAATAACTCATGCTATGCCTAATCGAATGATTAAACAAATGAATAGTTCTTATAACTTACTATTCTCCATACGAATTAATAGTAGTAAATAAAATGATCAATACTTAGTAATAAGCAAACAACAAAAAACCTATTTAAACATCTGATTTATAATTGTTTTATTAAAAATTTACTGGGTATAGAACCCTAAAATAAGAAACAGCCTTGTAATAAAAATTACAAGGCTGTTTAATTGACACTCACTATCAATTCAACTCGACCATAAAATCGACTTGAGTTTGATATGCTTCTTAAATGTGCTTACGTTTTTGTTTAATCCTTCTGTTTAAAATTCATAAGAAATAGAAGCACCATACATACGAGGCTGGCTTGGGTAAGCATTATAACTACCTGCCTGTATTGGTGGTGGGAAGGCAGAATGTAGGTATTCATCATTATTTAGATTACGTACCCAAAGTTGAACATTAAGTCCATTGTCAAAGTTTAATCCTGCTGTCGCATTTAAGGTGCCAACTTCGCGTGTTAGCGACTCCGGCACATTTTCAGCGAGGTACACTTCACTCTCATAAATATAATCAGTTCTTACATAACCATATGCACCATTTTCTAATTCATAGCTGTAAGTAATGCCGGCCGTTATGCTGCGTTCATGAATACCCGCTGGTTTTTCACCTGATAAATCAACAGGACCATCTAACCCTGTTGCTCCAACAAATGAGTCATAGACAGGATCAAGAAAAGTACCTGCTAACGTAAATGACCAGTTTTCAGTTGGGTTGTAAACTGAATCAAATTCCAGTCCTTGCGTACTTTGTTTACCGGCATTTGCCAATACGTAACCAGTACCAATAAAGATAGATGACTGAAACCCTTCAATCGTTTGGTCAAATAAAGTTACGTTAAATGCCCCTTTTTTAAATCTCGCTTTCACGCCAAGCTCATAAACTTTTGCTTCCTCAGGTGAAGCAAAGCGACCACCGTAGGTTTGATTAGCAAGCGCAACACCTGCACTTTCCATTGCTGCTTGATCTGCAATAAAAGGGTTACTATTTCGTCCTAGATTCCATGATGATGCTTTAAAGCCAGTCGCTGCCGTTGCAAAAACATTAAAGTTATCGTTTACCTCGTAGGCTAAGCGCATTGACCAAGTTGTTTTACTATCCTCAGATTTACTCTGTTCAACGTCGTTAGGTAAACTCGGCATGGGTGGTAACAATTGAATGCTATTTAAAATAGGAATGGCTGGTGCAAGTGTTGGAATAAGCGATAATGGTACACCAAATGCTGTTAATTCAGTGTCTATATCAAGGCCAGACAATACATCTTTATTGATCTGTTCCGCTGTTATCGTTTTTTCATCTTTCGTGTAACTAACACCGAAAATAGCCGTAAAATCTTCCGTTATATGATAATCAAAATTAGCGAATAATGAATAAGCGTCATTATCTTGGGTAAATTCAGAGTTTACAAAAGATTCATTAGAAAAAAACGCCCCCTGTTCAAGCCCGTAAACTTGTTCAACACCCGCTAATAAACCATCTGCACCACCAGCGGTCATCAACGCATCAAAAAAGCTACGAATATCATCCCCGTAATATAGCGTATCGCCTGTAATTACTTCTTCTTGGAAAATATACGCACCTATCATCCATTCCAAAGTTTGCTTTCCTGTTGAAGTCAAACGAAATTCTTGAGTAAGAGTATCAATTTTGGTGTGACCTCCTTCTCGTAAAATATCTAACGAGGTATAGTCTACATCGTTTAAAAAATCGGAATCATTACTACGCAGCGCACTAATTGAGGTAAAAGAAAAGCCATCAAAATCAATATCAAGTTGAACTGAAACACCACCATCTTGCACTGTATTGTCAGGGTCAATATTAAGTGATGATTGATAAGAGAATGGATCGTTATCTTCTAACACAACACCACCTAATGCACGTACCGCTGCAGTTGTCGGACCATTAATAACATCGGCGGCAGTACAACAGGCTTCATCTATCTCACTATAATCAGCAATAACACGTAAGGTTACATCTGTAGTAGGCTCATATAATGCCTGACCACGAATATTCCAGCGATCGCGATTATTAATTTTATTTAGTCCAACAACACTATCGGTGTAACCATCACGTTTATTGAAACCACCTGATAAACTGAAAGCCAACTCTTCCGTAACACCATTAGTAATATAGCCTTTAACAAGTTTTTGATTAAAATTACCAGCACCAAGTTCTATGCTTCCTTCAAGCGAGTGAGCAGGCTCCATCGTTCGAACATTAATAACACCAGCAGATGCATTCTTTCCAAATAACGTACTTTGAGGACCACTTAACACTTCTATTTGTTGTAATCGTGGTAAATCACCAATTTGAGCGGCAGCTCTCGAACGATAAACACCATCAATAAAAATACCTACCGATGGTTCAATACCGGTATTATTTGTACCATTACCAAAACCTCGTATAGCAAAATTAGTATTTATAGACCGCTGTAAAGGGGTGACACGTAAGGTTGGCACCAGCGTTTGTAAATCATTCATATCTAAAACTTTTGCTTGATCAACAGCGAGGCCACTTACAACGGTTATGGCTACAGGAGATTCTTGTAGCCCTTTAAGTCGCTTAGATGCAGTGACCATTATCCTTTCTACATCTTTATCATCGTCTTCAACAGCTTGATTAACTTCCTGAGCACTTACTGCGCTTAGGTTGATTGCACTTAATATTGCTGAAACAAGTAATGTACGTTTAAAATATTTTGTTGTTCTTGTTGTTGGTATATCTCTCATCTTGAATCCCCAATTTTGCTATAAATACTAAAAAACACGTATTCACTAATATGATCCCATTCAAATACTTTGTTTGAACATGAATTATTGTATAAAGTACATTTCAGTAATTACTGACTAAGCCGTACTTATTATTGTCACCACCTGTTGTCACTATCAGTCCAACGTTAATGATTCCTCAAGCACAATTTTTGTACTATTAATCATGCTAGGTCTAGCTATTAGATTTAACAAATGAATAGTTCTAATAACTAACTATGCATATTGAGAATAGTGATAGATATACCTCAAAATAAAGAAGATATTATGATGGAAAACTCCATGTTTTTAGCTGGATAAAGCGAGGTTTTTCGATAAGAGTTGAGCTGTTTTTTATAGTGATAATATCCAAGACTTAAAGTTATATGGTTAATTTATTATCAACGACCATCGGACAAAATACAGAAAATCATTAAATATAAAGAGCCTGTAACCTTATTAAGCAAAACAAGATAACTAGGTGATACAAGTAAGTGAAATTAATTTAAATATAAAAGAGGTATCTGTGGAAAATCAACAAAAAGAGCTATTAGCATGTCGCTGTCCATGGCTAGATACATCAAAGCCTGATTATGTTGCTTATCATGACGAAGAATGGGGTGTTCCCGTTTATGATGATCAGAAATTGTTTGAGTTTTTATGCCTTGAATCTGCACAAGCGGGTTTGAGTTGGTACACTATATTAAAACGTAGAAATGGCTATCGTGATGCATTTGCAAACTTTGATGTGAATATTGTTGCACAATATGATCAGGATAAAGTTGAGCAGTTATTGCTAAACCCTGACATTATTCGTCATCGAGGTAAAATTAACGCCGCGATCAATAATGCACAATTATTTATTAAAATTCAGCAGGAGTTTGGTAGCTTCAGTAACTATATGTGGGGCTTTGTCGATAACAAAACCATAGTTAAAGAATATAAAACATTGAGCGATTACCCAGCCACAAGTCCAGAGTCAGATGCTTGGAGTAAAGATTTGAAAAAGCGTGGTTTTAAATTTGTTGGTTCAACGATTTGTTATGCTCATATGCAAGCATGTGGCATGGTTAATGATCACAGTTTGTCATGTTACAAACGGAAACAAATTATTGATAAATATCAGCAGTGCTAAACTAGCTATTTAAAAACCCCCATGTCATAATATGTCAGAAGGTCGTTAGTCAATGTTAAGAAAAATACTTGAACTTTACGTAAACGCCCTTATCTTAGCTTATATAAAGTAATTATAATTAAGTTCTTAAAGGAAGAGTTATGCAAACTAATATGAATTTTCAAACCGCGAGTAAAAGCTCAGCGATTGAAATTAACAAAGTATTAAAAAATACTTATATGCTTTTATCTATGACACTAGCATTTAGTGCCGTAACTGCTGGCGTTTCAATGGCAATCAACCTGTCTCACATGGCAGCACTTGTGATGATGTTAGTTGCTTTTGGTTTAATGTTTGTTGTTAATAAAAAGGCTGATTCTGCTAGTGGTATTTACTGGATTTTTGCTTTTACTGGTTTAATGGGTGCATCATTAGGACCAATGCTTAATGGTTATGCAGCTATGCCTGGTGGTCCAGCAATGATTATGCAAGCACTTGGTGGTACAGCATTAATATTTTTCGCTTTATCTGGATACGCTTTAACAAGTAAAAAAGACTTCTCATTTATGGGTGGTTTTTTGATGACAGGCTTAATTGTTGTATTTGTTGCTATGATAGCTAACATATTTTTCCAAATTCCAGCGTTATCATTAGCGATTAGTGCCGGTGTTATCATGATTATGTCTGGTTTAATTTTGTTTGATACTAGCCGTATTATTAACGGTGGCGAACGAAACTATATTAGAGCAACTGTTTCATTGTATTTAAACATTTATAATATTTTTGTTCACTTGCTTCACCTTTTAGGTGTTTTCGGTGGCGATGACTAATAGAAGCTGTATAACAGCTTAAGCTAATTAGCTTTTAGTCTCAAAAAAAAACGTTATAATATCAAGCCTCGCTATTGCGGGGCTTTTTTATGTCTAAAGTATGATTTTTTCATTAGCATAATATATGACGTTTATTAATAGACAAATAGAGATTTTAATCGTGAAGAAACTTGCCGTTCTTGTCACCACCTCCCCTTATAGTAATCTAAGTGTTACAGCACTTGACTATATTGAAACTGCGCTAAAAAGTAATATTGAGCTTGTGGGGGTTTTCTTTTATCAGGACGGAGTTATGCATGCGAGTAAAAATATCCAAATAGCCAGTGATGAATTTCAAGCAATACAACATTGGCAACGATTACACCACACCTATAACCTCCCCTTACATCTTTGTATTACGGCAGCAGAAAAACGCGGCATAAGTGATGAACACAATGACTCTATTCACGCAATTTTTACTGTTTCAGGTTTAGGAGAGTTAGTTGAACTTACGACAAAGGCTGATAGGATGGTGCAACTGTAATGAGTGATCACGCATTAAAAACACTCGCAATACTGAATAGTAAAGCCCCTTATAGTGATAGCGCTGGTAAGGATTCAGTAGATATTGCCTTAGTTTTTGGCTCTTTTGAACAACCTGTATCACTGTTCTTTCAGGGGGATGGTGTTTGGCAGCTAGTACAAGGGCAAGATGGCTCGGCTATTGCCGTGAAAGATTATCTTAAGACCTTTTCAGCTTTTGAATTTTACGATATTGAAGATATTTACGTATGCCAAAACTCGTTAGAACAGCGGAATTTACCTGCTACTTTTCATATTGAAGCAGTACAGGTATTAAATCAACGAGACTTTGCAGAGCGATTAACATCACACCATACTATTTTCAGGTTTTAGTGTTAATTTATTAATAATTATACTAATTTACGAATAAACGCTAAGGAATTACGTTGATGACTACACTACATATTGTTCGTCAAAGTGCTTTTAATACCAATGATTATGCTCAATGCTTACAAGTACTTGGTGATAACGATGTCATCGTTTTTATTGATGATGGCTGCTATAACTTACATCATCATTTAACAAACAACTTAATCGATAACTTAAATAACAATTTATCTAAGAGCAATGTAAGCGCAATTAACATAAAATTAAAGGTGATTGCGCAGCATGCTAATGCTCGGGCAATTAAGATCAATGAAGCAGTTGTTAGTAAAATTGAGATGACAGATTTAGTTTCACTGACTTTTGAAAATGACAGAGTGATAACATGGCAATAGACTTTAAAGGCATAAAAATTGATACTGACAAACAAGGATACCTATTAGATTACACTCAATGGCAATCCGATTTAGCACAAATAATCGCAGATCAAGATGGTTTTACACTGACAACTGAACACTGGGAAATAATCAATTTTGTTCGTCAGTTTTACTTAACCTATAACACTTCTCCAGCAATAAGAGCCCTAACAAAAGCAATGAAAGCTGAGTTTGGTGAGGATAAAGCCAATAGCCGTTATCTTTTTCGTTTATTTCCTGATGGGCCGGCTAAACAAGCAACTAAATATGCTGGTTTACCAAAACCTAAACGCTGTTTATAGTGCCACGAAGATATACATGTTTCGCTAAACACGAGAGTTCAAAGCTAGCACACTAACTATGTGTCATTTCTACTTGTTAACGTCACCAACGACATCGTTATTTATTTAATAATTAGAACTACGAGTTATTGAAATAAATGCCTGGTATTGGGCAATTTTTTCTTCGTATAAAATTGCTCACCTAATTAATGAAACTGGTATAACATGGAAATTTAATAAATTTTAAGCATAAAAAAACGCCTACAATTTAATGAAGGCGTTTCAATGTGTTACTTTCAGTTAATGTTATTACTAGTTCACTGGTAAGGTTGGAATTGTAATACCTGCCATTTCTAACATAACACGTACTACCTGACAGCTATAACCAAACTCGTTATCATACCATACGTATAAAACAGCACGATCACCATCAACAATAGTTGCTTGTGAGTCTACAACACCCGCATAGCGTGAGCCCACTAAGTCTGTTGAAACAATTTCATTTGAAGCAGTATAATCAATTTGATTTTGTAGATCAGACTCTAAAGACATCTCACGTAAATAGTTGTTTAAACTATCTTTATCAGTCTCTTTTTTCAGGTTTAAGTTCATAATAGCCATAGATACATTTGGCGTAGGAACACGAATAGCATTACCCGTTAACAAACCTGCCAGTTCAGGTAGCGCTTTTGCAACCGCTTTTGCTGCACCTGTAGTGCTGATAACCATGTTAAGTGGTGCACTGCGACCACGACGAGGCGCTTTATGATAATTATCAATTAAGTTTTGATCATTTGTATAAGAATGAATGGTTTCAACGTGGCCATTACGAATACCAAATTCATCATTCAATGCTTTAAGAACAGGAGTAATCGCATTCGTTGTACAACTTGCAGCTGAAACAATTTTATCTTCCGGTAAAATCATACTTTGATTAACACCATAAACGATATTTTTGATATCACCTTTAGCAGGGGCTGTTAATAAAACTTTAGCAACACCTTTAGATTGTAAATGTTGGCTTAAACCCTCTTCATCAGTCCAGATACCAGTATTATCAACAACAAGAGCATTGTTAATGTCATGCTCAATGTAGTTTACTTCTGAAGGTGAATTTGCATAAATAACTTTAATAAAAGCGCCATTGGCTTTGATGACATTATTTTCTTTATCAATAGTAATGCTACCATTGAATGCGCCATGCACAGAGTCTCTACGTAGTAAACTTGCACGTTTTTCTAGGTCGTCTCCGCCTTTACTTGGACGTAATACAATAGCACGAAGATTTAATTTAGCATTAGGACCTGTTTGCTCAATTAACAAACGAGCAAGTAGTCTGCCAATACGTCCAAAACCATATAAAACAACATCTTGCCCTTGATCTACATTATTTGTTGTATTGACTGTTTCTAATTCTTTTTCTAAATATTGCTCAATAGACAAGCCATTAGACTGCTCTTTAAATAAGTAACGATATGCCAATTTACCTACATCAATACGTGCAGGAGCCAATGACATTTTGCTTAACGCTTCAACAAATGGAAAACTTTCACGTAAACGTAGTTTGCTTTCTTCATGTAAAGCAACGGATTTATGCGCTTTAATGATATCAATAGGAGAAGCATTTAATAACGGTCTACCATAAACAGATATTTCAATTCCTTTATTTCTAAATAATTGACCAATGATTGGTTGCATATTTTCTGCGAAAGTTTGGCGTTCTTGCCAGCTGATCTGATATTCTTCCTCAAGATGAGACGTCATTAGTTAAGCCTTATATTTCAAGTGATTGAGCGAGAGTTTAATAAAATAATCTTAGACTAATTAAAAAAAATATAAAACTAGACTAAGGTGGATAATTAATTTTGGCATATTGTAATGCAAGACGTAATATTTCTCTATAGGTTACATAATAATTTAATGAGAAAAACTACAATTATTACAACGCTATTAATTCGTTATTACCTAGCCTGATTTTAAGGTAATAGATCAATATTATTGATATACAATTAAAATTTATAGGTCACCCCTTAGAATAGACAATCTTTATCAACGCGTTATTTTATTCATTTATCTTCGTTATTCTATAAATAATATTATACGTTGTTTTCTTTGATAGGCATTGTAGTAAACGATTTCCTTTAGGCGATAGAAACCGTTAAATTATTTGCTATAAGGAATGGTAATTTAAGGTTGTGACACAAAGTGATTGTATAAATGACTCACCAAGATGTGAGTCATTTTGTTCGCAGCCATTAACAGTAAAATGGTAGAGATAATTATATGCTTAGAGATAGTAATGCTTAATTGTTTTTAAAAGTTAAACTGAGCGAATTCACACAATATCTTTTGCCGGTTGGCATAGGTCCGTCGTCAAATACATGACCAAGGTGTGACTGACAATCCTTACATTGGATTTCTGTACGGCTCATATTATGAGTTTCATCTTCAAAGTAGGCAACATTGCCTGCGATAGAAGAAGAAAAGCTAGGCCAACCACAACCAGCATTGAATTTACTGTCACTATTAAATAAAGGTTTATCGCAACAAGCACACAGATAAGTACCTGATAGCCAATGATCATTATAAATACCCGAAAAGGGCTGCTCTGTTGCAGCTAAACGGCAAACTTTGTAAGCGTCTTCACTTAGTTTATCTTTATAATGATCGTTCATCAATATTTCTCCTAAAGGCTATAAACCTTATTAATATGTATTTTGGTACCTAAAACTAGTCTACAACAACCGTTTTACGCTCTGCAGTAGACCATTCAACATGATATTTTTTGCCATCCGCTTTATCAAGACGCTCAAAAGTATGCGCACCAAAAAAATCTCGTTGCCCTTGCAATAAATTTGCTGGCAACATTTCACTACGTATAGAGTCATAATATGATAATGCAGACGAAAGGGCACCATTAGGTATACCAAACATAGTGGCACCACAGATAGCTTTACGCCAATTAAGCTGACGTGTGTTCAACTGCTCAGCAAAAAAACTGTCTAATAGTAAGTTATCTAGGTTTTCATCTCTTGCATAGGCTTGAACAATAGATTGTAAAAATGTCGCTCGAATAATACACCCAGCACGCCAAATTTTTGCAATATTAGCAAAATCAAGCGTCCAACCATGTTCTTTCGCAGCTAATTTCATTAGCTGAAAACCTTGTGCGTACGCACACATTTTAGCGCAGTAAATAGCATCATGCAGTTGTTCGATATAATCATGTTGTTCTTGGCTTGATAAGCTTGTCTCTGCTGGTCCACTTAATATTGTGGATGCCTTAACACGTAAATCTTTAAATGATGAAATTGAACGAGCATAAACGGCTTGAGCAATAGTAGGTGCTGGACAACCTACCTCTAAACTACTCATCGCGGTCCACAGACCCGTACCTTTTTGTCCCGCTTTATCAAGGATAAGATCAATAAGTGTTGTGCCTGTATCAACTGATTTATGGCGAAGCACTTCCACACTAATTTCCATTAAATAACTATCAAGTAAACCACCATTCCAGTTTTCAAAAATATCAGCTATTTCATCAGAAGATAAACCCAAACCGGATTTTAGAATATGATAGGCTTCACAAATAATTTGCATGTCCGCATATTCAATACCATTATGCACCATTTTAACATAATGCCCTGCACCAGCAGGCCCAATATAAGTGGCACAAGGTTCACCTTCACTAACAACTTGGCCTGGTTTTGTTCGTTCAATAGGCTTGCCTGTATTTGCATCAACTTTAGCTGAAATGGCTTCCCAAATAGGTTTAACCCGAGTCCAAGCATAAGGTGAACCACTTGGCATTAATGAAGGTCCAAAACGTGCTCCAACTTCTCCTCCTGAAACAGCTGAAGAAAATAATAAAAAATTATTTTTATATTTTTGTTCACGAGCAACGGTATCAACCCAAAGGCTATTGCCTGTATCAATAACAATATCGTCTGGCTGAACTCCAGCACCAATTAAACTCTCACAAACTTGATCAACAGGCGAGCCAGCAGGAACACTCAACACAATAAGGTGAGGTGCCTTTAACTGAGCTAATAATTCAGTGTAGGATGAGCATCCATAAACACGAGGTAAACCCGTTGTGTTTTCCTCTTTATCTTGCTCAATAACGCTTTGAACTTTTTCTGCTGATAAATCAAAAGCTGCTATATTGTAGCCATTATCGGCAAGATTCAGTACAAGGTTTTTACCCATAACGCCTAAGCCAATAAAACCGATGTCACACAAAATTTTATCCTGTGTCATAAAATTATTTTCCTAAAGATTAATGCTCTACACTAATGTGTTGACTTGATATTGATAAATTTTACTATATGAAGCTTATACTGATGTAACGATTTTGATCTTTATTTCCCAAAGATAAAATATAAAAGGTACATCGGAATAACATTATTCTAACATGCAGCTATTGCTAAATCATGAAAATAGCGAATAAAGCTACATATTCTGAAATATTCTACAATAAATATCTATTTATTAGCAAAAACATGTAAATAATTAACTTAAAATGACATTTTACGTCATATATGCAAACTTTAACTTGAATTTTTCCTAAAATGATGTAATTTTACTACATATTGAGTTTCTGGGAGAGTTCTATGACAATTAAAATAGGTATAAATGGTTTTGGCCGTATTGGTCGTTTCGTATTTCGTGCTGCTGCAGCAAGAGATGATATTGAAGTAGTTGGTATTAATGATTTAATTGATATTGATTACATGGCATACATGTTGAAATATGATTCAACGCATGGTCGTTTTAATGGTACTGTTGATGTTGTTGACGGACAACTTATCGTTAACGATAAAGTAGTACGTGTTACGGCAGAGCGTAATCCTGCTGATTTAAAATGGAATGAAATCGATGTTGATGTTGTAGTTGAATCAACAGGTTTGTTCTTAACAGACGAAACAGCACGTAAACATATTGAAGCTGGCGCTAAAAAAGTTGTGCTTTCGGCACCTTCTAAAGATGATACGCCGATGTTTGTTTGTGGTGTTAATTTAGCTGAATATGCAGGACAAGATGTGGTATCTAATGCTTCTTGTACCACTAACTGCTTGGCGCCAATTGCAAAAGTATTAAATGATAACTGGGGCATTAAAGATGGCCTAATGACAACAGTTCATGCGACTACAGCAACTCAAAAAACTGTAGATAGCCCTTCTGCTAAAGATTGGCGTGGTGGTCGTGGTGCTGGCCAAAACATCATTCCATCTTCAACAGGTGCAGCAAAAGCTGTAGGTAAAGTTATTCCAGCATTGAATGGTAAGTTAACTGGTATGGCATTCCGTGTACCTACTCCTGATGTTTCTGTAGTTGATTTAACAGTTAACCTTGAAAAACCAGCTACTTATGCTGAAATTTGTGAAGCAATGAAATCGGCTTCTCAAGGTGAATTAAAAGGTATTTTAGATTACACAGAAGATGCTGTTGTTTCTAATGACTTTGTTGGTGAAGTATGTACTTCAGTATTTGATGCTAAAGCAGGTATTGCTTTAACTGATACTTTTGTGAAAGTTGTATCTTGGTACGATAATGAAATTGGTTACTCAAACAAGGTATTAGATCTTGTTGCTTTCATCAGTCAATACGAAAAATAACTTTTATTTATCATAAGAAAAATATCAAACCAGGTAATTTAATTACCTGGTTTTTTTTGCTTAAAATATTAAATAACGACTTTTATTTCAAATAGAAGAATCTCTATCAACTAGCATTAACCCATACTGCTATAGCGAATATCAATGCGAACAAAGAGTTTAACCATAAGATAAATCTTATAACTAAACTCTTTCAATAAAGGAGAATTTACTATCTTAATTTTCAGGAGTAAACCTGAAAATAAGTTAAAAATTAAATTGAGGCGTTAATTTGTTGTAAAACTAATTGTGGATCAGCCGCTTTAGTAATAGGACGTCCGATCACCAAATAATCGACACCAACATCAATAGCTTGTTTTGGGGTCATAATACGTTGTTGATCGTCTTGTGCTGAGCCTTCAGGTCTTATTCCTGGCGTGATCAATTTAAACTCTTTACCTAAATCATGCTTTAATTGTTCTGCTTCCCATGCTGAACAAACGACGCCATCAAGGCCACTTTGTTTAGTTAATTTTGCTAAAAAGTTAACTTGCTCTGCTGGTGTTTTATTAATACCTAAACCTGTTAAGTCATCTTGTGCCATACTAGTTAATACCGTAACTGCAATTAACAGTGGTGCATCGTTACCATAGTTATCTAATGCTTGTTTTGCTTTAGTCATCATTTGACTACCACCACTAGCATGTACATTAACCATCCAAACACCTAAGTCAGCCGCAGCCGTTACCGCTTTTGCCACGGTATTAGGAATGTCGTGAAACTTTAAATCAAGAAAGACATCAAAGCCCTTCCCTGTTAACGTTTTAACAAAATCTGGACCAAAGTAGGTAAACATTTCTTTGCCTACCTTAAGTTTGCACTCTGTCGGAGAAATTCTGTCTACAAACGACAAAGCATCATTTTTTTTATCAAAGTCTAAAGCGACAACAACTTTTGGGTCAAACATGGGAGTTCCTATTTTCAATTCTTTCACGCGACAATGTCGCTCTTACAGTATAATTTATGTTAATAGCTATAGATTCCGACTTAAGACACAACCGGAAGGGCGTGTTATTTGAAACTTATAATAACAATGTTAAATTAGTCGACTTTATTTACTTAACTGCTTAACTAAATTACGATCATTTTATTAATAATGACTTCTTTCAAAGTTCTATAGTTCAAGAGCAAAGAGAAAGCACGGAGTTGACGATAGTCAATGAGTACTTCCGATGCAGTTATTGAGCTTTAGAACAAAGAAAGATTAAATTATTCACCTTCAAGGCCTCGAACTGGCTTAAGCTGTTCCCATTCGTGACATGATGGACAAGACCAATAATGGGTCGAACTATTAAAACCACAACTACGACAACTATACCTGTGTTTAAGTTTTAAATATTCACTGATTAGATCTTTTATTAAATCTAAACTAGCCTTGTTCTCTATTTGGTCACTTTGGCTCATTTCCATTTTAACTAGGTGTTTAAAGCCTCGAATAGTGGGTCTGCGTTTAAGTGCTGATAATAAAAACTCTTTAGCTTTTTTATTGCCATGTTTTTTTTCAACATGACTTAAATAAGAAATAAGCGCACTGGAACTTGCCGTTTCATCATAAACTTTTTTAATAAAACTAAAAAATTCATCACTAGCATCAAGGTCAAGATAACATTGATGCATTTGATCGATAACGTCAGGAAAGAAATCTTTATCCTGTGTATAGATATCTTGATAACATTTTCCCGCTAACTCGCACTGCTTATGATTTTCATAAATCTTAGCCATCAACCAATTAGCACGGCAAGAATTAGGATCCAACTTGAGTGCTTGTTCAAGTAATTCAATTACCTCAATAAATTTATCTTGCTCAAAAGCAGTTGTTGCTTGTTCACAATAAAAATTAGCTAACGTATGTAATAAACGTTTATCATTAAATTTAATGGCTAATTTTTTATGACTAATACCACGTTGCCAATCTTTAGTAGATTGAAATATTTGCAGCAAATAAGTTAATGATTTCAGTCCATAATCAGGAGATTTTAATAATTTATTAAACATTTTTTCTGCACGATCATATAGACCTGCACTTAAAAAATCTTTACCTAACTCGTAGACTGCTTGTTGTTTGTCTTTTGTAGGTAGGTTGCCATGACGAACTAAATGTTCATGTACTTTTAATGCTCTATCCAATTCACCTCTTTTACGAAAGAGATTAGCCATGGCAAAATGTGCTTCCACACTATCATCTTCAACTTTTAATGCATCAAGCAGTGAGTCTATTGCTTTATCTTTTTGATTAGAAAGTAAGTAGTTTAGTCCGGTGGAGTACTTGATAGACAAGTCTTGTTTAATGGTTTGATCTTTTTGCTTTATGCTATTTCTTCCCATAAACCAGCCATAGGCCATAGCTACTGGGAGTAGTAAGAAAAGGAGCTCTATCATTTGGTTACTTATTTCTATATTTCAGTTGAGCGGTTTTTGGCTAAAGACTTTTTACCCTTGCGGATCAATCGCCAAATAATGGTTGCTAACAAACCAAGAAAAAAACCAATCCCGGTAAATAAGCTAACAGCTGCTGCAATAGAAAGCTCAATTCTAGCGATCAAATAATTTAATGAAATTATTTGATCATTTTGGCTACCAAAAACAAAAGCAATGGCGAGTAAAATTAGAACTAATAAAAGAGTAAAATAAATTCGCACGTTGGACTGTCTCGCTTGAAGTTGTTGGTGAAATTACGTAAGCGTCTTTCGAATATAAAAAATAATTACCAAAAAAAAACGGCATACTAAAGTATACCGTTTATTATCCAATTTTTTTCTTGCTTTTGCAATGAGCTTACAATGATGCAGCGATTAAGCAGCTGAAAGATTAACTCTTTCTCGTAACTCTTTACCAGGTTTAAAGTGAGGTACGTATTTACCACTTAACTCAACTGATTCACCTGTTTTTGGGTTTCTACCAACTCTAGGAGCACGATAATGTAATGAAAAACTACCAAACCCTCTAATTTCAATGCGTTCTCCTTTAGATAAAGATTGCGCCATTAATTCTAAGATTTCTTTAATCGATTGTTCTACATCTCTAGCTGATAAATGGCTGAATTTATCACCTAGTTTTTCAATGAGTTCTGATTTGGTCATATGACCCTCCAGTATTCATCTAGCATCGTGCTAATGAGGTTAATATAAGAGGAGAATAATAACATTCTCCTCCCCTAGTCTTTTTATAGTGTAATACAATCTATAAAAAGTGCAAAAAATAAAATTAGTATCTTGTTACAAGATATTAGTTTTTAGCATTTTTAAACGCAGCAGCCATAGCACTTAAACCAGTTTCTTCAACTTGGTTTAGGTTTTCCATTGCATCACGTTCTTCTGCTTGATCTTTTGCTTTGATAGATAAGCTGATAGTACGGTTCTTACGATCCACACCCATAAACTTAGCTTCAACGTCATCACCAACTTTAATTACTGTAGATGCATCTTCGATACGCTCTACAGAAATGTCGCTAACACGTAAGTAACCTTCAACACTTTCAGCTAACTCAATTGTAGCGCCTTTAGCGTCAACTTCAGTTACTTTACCAGTAACGATAGTACCTTTCTTCTTATCAGTTAAGTACATGTTGAACGGGTCATCTTCAGCTTGTTTAACACCAAGAGAGATACGCTCACGCTCAGGGTCAACTTGAAGAACGATAGCAGTGATTTCATCGCCTTTCTTATAATCACGAACAGCTTCTTCACCGCCAGCCCATGAAATATCAGATAAGTGAACTAAACCATCTATGCCGCCATCAAGACCAATGAAGATACCGAAGTCAGTGATTGACTTAATCTTACCTGATACTTTATCACCTTTGTTGAAGTTTTTAGCAAACTCTTCCCAAGGGTTAGCGATACATTGTTTAAGACCTAAAGAAATACGACGACGTTCTTCGTCAATTTCTAATACTAGTACTTCAACAGTGTC
>Ga0193951_1000244_pt1 | contig 25640 bp, 20 predicted proteins | sample BB_2_MG_FD_140370 | JGI IMG/M metagenome (GOLD analysis project Ga0193951, IMG submission 140370) | Microbial mat bacterial communities from the Broadkill River, Lewes, Delaware, United States - BB_2_MG | ecosystem: Environmental > Aquatic > Freshwater > River > Microbial mats | place: USA...
CACCTTTATCTTTCTTTTCCGTTGAAGCAGAATGGGGACAACGTAAGGCCTTTTTTGAACCAGATAAACAACCAGATGCTCTATTAGAACATGTTGAAAAAGCATCCAATCGCATTCACCTTGCCATGCGACAATGGGTCTCTAAAAAGAAAATTGATGTTATTCTTTCTGAAAATGCTTCAGCCTTGCCATGTCATCTTTCTATGGGTGTTGCTATTAAAAAACTTGTTGAAACCACAGGAATACCTATTGTAACACACGACCATGATTTTCATTGGGAACGTGGTCAACGTTATGTGTCTGTGCATCCAGAAATTAATCACTTTGTAGATAAACACTTTCCGTTATTACTCCCAAACGTTAAACATGCAGTTATTAATACGTTTGGAGTTGAAACCTTCAAAAATAGGTTTGATATCGATGCACTTTTAGTTCCTAATGTTATGGATTTTAATCGTGTGTATGGTGTGCCAACGCCAGAAAACGAGTTTTTTCTTAGAGATGTTGGTGTTTTAAAAGATGAAATTGCATTACTACAAGTGACGCGTATTGTAAGACGAAAAGGTATAGAAACGGCCATTTCGCTAATAGACCAATTAAACGATAAAAAACTAAAATTAGTTATTACTGGTAACAATAACGATGATGAAAATAAGACCTATTATAATGAGTTAATAGACCAAATTCATGACTTAAATTTATCGAGTCAAGTCATTTTTGCAGCACACAAAGTTTTAGACCATAAAGATTTGTCTGATGTGTATGCGCACGGAAGAGCATGCACCTATTTTAGTACGTATGAAGGATTTGGTAATGCGTTTGTAGAAACCGTTTTAGCTAAAAAACCAATTTTTGTAAATGATTATAAACCGGTTTATAGTCAAGATATTGGTAACAAAGGCTTTGAAACTGTAATGATTTCAGATGGAAATCTTACACCAGAAAGTGTACAGCAAATGTCTGATATTATTTACAACCCAAAACGCTGTATTGAGATAGGAGAATACAATTTTGAAATTGGTAAAAAACACTTTTCCTATGAAGTATTAGAAGAAAAGTTAAGCCAATTATTTACATTTTAAAATTAAAACATGACGACTGATAAGAAAACAACAAAAATTACAACGATTTTAAATACGCTTAAGAATGAAAAAATAAATACCTGGTTTGATTTAGGTTTATTCATGGATAAATTTAAAGAGCAGAAAAAAACGTCTGCTTTTAAAGGCAATGCTTCCACTTTTGATACACATATTGAAAAAGGAGGTGTCGCATTCTTAACCTTTTATTTTACCATTGATGGTATTACGGTAGAAACCGAAAAGTATGCCAAAACCTTTAAGAATATATATCCAAATATTCCAATTCACTTCATTGCAGGAGAAATTAAGGAAGAAGCTGATGAGTTAATACCGAAAGATGCTTTTCAAAAAGTAATTCCAGAAATGGAAGCGTTTGATGCTTGGCCATTGTACGAGGATTTCTTCAAAATAAAAATGGAACGTGGTAGCGAAGCTTACAATAATCTTATTGGTAAATTTTGGGCTGAGGTTTTAGTGCTTGTAGAAAAACTAGGAAGTTATATTGAGGAGAATAACATTTCTATGTTATACCTTATTAATGTTTGTTCTAATCCTGGTAACGTGTCTTTGGCATTAGCAACGGTTTTAATTTCAGAATATTTAGGTATTCCTGTTATTAATAATAATCACGATTTTTATTGGGAAGGTGGTAATAGAGAAGTAGAAATTAAAAAGAAAGGCCTTAAAAAAGGACCAAGGGATTTCTTTTTTCACAATGCACATGTTGGCGAATTTTTCTCAATTATAGAAACCATTTATCCATGGGAAAGTCGCTCTTGGATGAACGTGAATATCAACAGAATTCAGCAAGACCATTTAATCAATGTTAATGGTCATAATCCTGCAAACGTCGCCTTATTAGGTACTGCAGTAGATACTAAGTTGCATGCCATGAGTAAGCGCTATATTATTAAAGCGTTTATGCAAGTGTCTATAATTTTTGCCAATAAAAAGGAAACGATTACAGTACATACAGCTGCGCATCATACCGAAAGTAAACGCTCTTTAAAGCCTATTTTATTAGGTCATAAAACCATAAAGAAATTCGATTTTGTAAACAATAACATCGTCTTTTTACAGCCAACACGCGTCATTAGTAGAAAGTCTATTGAGTTGAATTTTAAACTCATTAAGCGCTTATTTTCATATGATTCTTTTGCTGAAAAATTTATTACTAATCCACAATTAAAGTTATCCTTAATTGTTTCAGGACCAATTCCGCATGGTCAACAAAACTATTATCACGACTTAAAGAAGGATTTCAAAAAATTCTTAAAAGACCTTCCAAAAGAATTTAAATCGCGTGTATTACTTGGCTTTTTGTTTAGTGAATTCGATAAAAACGATTTTAAAAAGAAGCATAAAAAGCCATTAGACATCAAACAATTATTTGATGTGGCTTCACTTATTTTATTACCAAGTCAAACCGAAGGACGAGGCTTGCCAATTATCGAAGCTGCAGCTTGCGGAACACCAATTTTCTGTAGACAATATGAGCCAAGAGAAGTGTATGATGAGGTTATTGGTAGACATTTAGATGAATCGCTTCGTCTTAATGTTTTAGAATTTAAAGGGTCTAAAGTACCAAAGAAATTAGCTGAGCGCATTTGCGACCACGTGTTTTATCCACAAAACAGAATGGTAGATGTAACGCATAACAGAAGCGTTATTAAAAAGCGTTACAGCCTAGAAGCTTTAGAGAAAAACATACGCTATATTTTGCAACGTATGTATTACCAATTGGTGTCGGTTTCTATTGAAGATAATCCGCAAGTGATTAATTTACTGAAGCAATACAAAGCTTCTGTAGATTTTGAAAATGACGACCTTAATGCTATTCTCAATAAAAAAACAAGACATTATTTACCAGGTTATGGCCGTTTGTCTTTTATGCATTATTTAAAATCACTAATTGACCCGAGTTTCTTTAGGGTTGAAGAGCAATTGGTAAAAGGGCGTGTAATGCGTTATGCGAGAACCATGGAAAATGACATTCCAGATTTGGTAAATACCAATCTTGAAGTGATTCATAAATATTACAATGCCATTGATGATATTTTTAAATACGTAGATGGCGAAATTTCTATTCGTCACGACCATGCTTTGGCGTATCGTCATAGAAATAAGAAGTCGTATGCCTATCAGGCGTTTACACTTCAAGAAATTACAGGTTTGGTAAATATGATTTATACAGATGTTTTTAAACCAGAACATTTACCAGATTTAACCTTGGCACCACAGTTTTTTGCCGATTGGGAATTAGCCCTTTTTCAATTAACTAATAGTAAATATTTAGGTATTGATGACCGTAAAATATTAACCAAAAATTTAAAAAAGAATGTGCCTAAAGGGTATTTTCCTGGTCGCTATATTAAACATGAATTAGAGTATTTTGTATTACAGCCCATTCGTTCTCAATTAAATTTAACCATAGAACAAGAGTTAACCTCAGAAATATTGGAAGCCAATGTAGATAAGTTAGAAAAAATCTACATTTTTATTCACGAACCAAGAATTACAAAATGGTTCTCTAGTGCAGATATTAAAGATTATTTAGAAAGTGGAAAAGAGCCAGAATTAGGCTTGTTGTATAAAGCAGGTGTTGTTCAGATTATTGAAACCAAACAGTGGTCAGAAGGTGTTCATTTTCCACAAATGGGACCAAAAGCCATCAAGATTTTACGAGCTATTAAAGAGGCAAACGGCTTCTTAATTACCAATGGAGAATCGGCTGCCATGATGACTGATATTATTGAAATAGACCATTTCCATATCGGAAAAGTACTGTATGGAATGACAGCTAAAATCATGGGAATTCCGAAAGGTAGTGGCTTCATTCAGTTTGTACCAGCAGGTGTGCGCACAACCTTGGTGTATCCTACACCAATACAAACGGCTAAAGATTTTGATGATGTGCTTAAAAGCGATTTATATCAGGATTTAAAAGACTCGTTAAGCGAAAAAGAATTGCTAAGTATCGTCACTAAAGATGCAATTGAAAACGGCACACCAATTGAAAAATTACTACTTCAAATAAAGGATGATTTAAAATTATCTAAAACCGTTGAAAAAGTAAAGTCATCATATGCAGGAGGAGTGTATGAAGATGGTTTACCTTGGAGTGGTGTTTTAGCAGAAATTGATACGAAGAAACACCATTGGAAATTCGCAGCACATATTGCCAATAAAGAACCAAAAAATGTACCAGCACTTGTAAAGGAGTACAAGAAGAAAAGCAAAAATCCAAATAAAATTGAATTGGCTTGGAATGGTGGTTATATTTTAAATCCGGAATTGGTTGGTAAACTCGGACTACCAGAAACCTATATTGGTTCGCCTTTAGGTTTACTAATTATGGACAACAAAGTGTTTTGTCCACCACTATTTAATAAACCTGCTTTTATCATTTATAAAAATGGCGATGTAGATATTAGAAAAGTGAATAGTAAAGCGGGTTTAACCATTAAAGGAAAAGAAAAAAACCTAACATTTACAAGTGCCAATTACAATACACATAACGAAACAGAACCTTGTTTTTACGATTTGTCTTTTACTGAAGACACTTACAAAGGCAACGGAAATGTAATTGTTAGAATCGCAGGAAATACGGTAAAAGAAATTATAAAAACGAAGCCAAAAGAAGAGGTAAAAGTGATTCCGGTTGGAATTACATTGTCTATTCCTGAAGCTTTGTTTTCAGACACCATGTTTGAAGAAGGTAAGCCATTATCAATTCAATTATTAGAGCCAGAAGAACATCCTTATAAATGGGATGAGATTTCTTATGCCATTGAAGCAGGACCAATGTTAATAGACGAAGGGAAGCAAATTCTAAATATGGAAGACGAAGGTTGGAAAACCACAAACTCTATTAAAACACAAGCCGCACGATTAGATTTTACAGATATGCGAGGTCCAAAAATTGCGGTTGGTATTACTAAAGAAGGTAAATTAATGGTGTTGATGGTAAACGGTCGTATTAGAGAATCTGTAGGAGCTACACATTTTGATATGGTAGATATTCTACTCAAATACGGAATGGATAAAGCCATGGGCTTTGACCCAGGAGGAAGTAGTACTTTGGTTGTAGACGGAAATATTATGAATATTTCGCCATACAATAAAAACTACGAAAAAGACATTTATGCTTTACCACCAGAACCAAGATTTGTAGCCAATGCTATTATGGGTTGGATTGAAGATTAACATGAAATATTAATAAATAAAAAGAGGCAAATATCACTATTTGCCTCTTTTTTTTGTTCTATTTATTCCTCAACGTCACTTCGAGTGAAATTTCGTTTTTCAGAAATTTAGTATCGAGAAGCTTTATTTCTAACTAAGGTTCTCGATACAATTTTTCGTACCTCAAAATCACTTGAACAGACGATTTATTAATCATTTATTCTTGGATGTCAGGTGGAACGCAGTAGAAAACTCTTTTATTGACTAACGTCACTTCGAGTGAAATTTCGTTTTTCAGAAATTTAGTATCGAGAAGCTTTAATTCTAACTAAGGTTCTCGATACAATTTTTTCGTGCCTCAAAATCACTCGAATTGACGATAGAGGTAACTAAAACAGGCTTCTCTGCATCTTTGAAACTTTGCCACTTTAAAACCTTAAAACTTATCAACCATCAACCATTAACCATCAACCATCAACCATCTATCCCAACAAATCCTCTAAAGCAGGTTTCAAATTCACATACTGAAAATTAAAGCCTTCATTTTCTAATTTTTGAGAACTGACACGTTGACTTTCAAACAAAAGAATGTGCATTTCGCCTAGAACCTGTTTCATAGCGAATTTTGGAATATTAGGCAAAATCAACGGACGATGTACCACTTTTGCCGCAACCTTAGTTAATTCTTTATTGGTAACCGCATTTGGAGCAACACCATTATAAATGCCTTCTAAATTTTGTTGCACTGCAAAGACAAAGAGTGACGCTAAGTCTTTAACGTGAATCCAGCTTTGCCATTGTTTTCCACTACCAAAAGCAGCACCAGCACCAAACTTTATGGGTTTTACAATTTCTGGTAAAGCACCACCATCTTCGGCTAAAACTAAGCCAATTCTTATTTTGGCAACCTTACAACCTAAAGTTTTAAATCCATCGACTGCAGCTTCCCATTCCTTAACGACTTTTCCTAAAAAAGTATCTGAAATTTCGGTAGTTGTTTCTTCGTAATAATTAACCAAACTTGTTGGGTAAATGCCAATAGCACTGGCAGAAACCACGTGGTCAATCTTATAGTTATGCATTTTTATAGTGTCTTGAAGCAGTTGTGCAGTTTTTGTTCTGCTTTCTAAGATTTGTTTTTTGTAATCCTCTGTCCAACGTTTAGAAATAGAAGCACCAACCATATTTATGATGGTAGAAACACCTTCAAAACATTTGTGGTCTATCTCATTTTTATTCGGATTCCAATAAAAACCTTTGTAATTGTTTGCTGTACTAAGTTTCGATTTTGAAGTCGTTAAGTAATGTACATTTATGCCTTGAGCATGACATTTTTTTACAATTTCTTGTCCTATTAATCCTGTTGCACCTGTTATTAAAACGGTCATTTTCTTTTTTATGTAAAGATACGAAAGGTGTAAAGGTTCTGTAAGTGTTTTAGTTAGGATTTAACGTTTGGGTGTTAATGTTGATTTGAAGTTTCATAGTTTCAAAGAAGCAGAGATGCAAAAGTTGCAAAGTTCTGAAGTTAAAAGGTTGAAAGTTGAAAAAAACTTATTTTCAAATTACCTCTAACGTCAGTTCGAGTGATTTTGAGGCACGAAAAATCGTATCCAGAACCTTGTTACTCGATTAGCTTGTCGTTACAGAATTTTAAAATGGGAATTTTACTCGAAGTGATGAAGCTTAATGTTAATTGTCCTTTTTCTGGGCTCGTAACATTTCACGTTTTCCAGGAGGTCCAGGTAAACGCTCAACAATAAATCCGACAGCTTGCATGGCACGTCTTACGCTTCCTTTGGCAGAATAGGTTACTAAAACACCATTGTCTTGTAATGCATTATACATTATTTTAAAAATATCTTCGGTCCATAAATCGGGTTGAACGCGAGCACCAAAAGCATCAAAATAAATGATATTGTAGGCATTGTTAGCCGTAATATCTTTGAAGAATTTTTCCTGCTTTTCTAGTTTAAAATCTGGAGTGATATCGTGTGGTGTTTCCCAAGACGTACTGTGTAATTTATTAAAAACGGCTTCGTGAGATTTAGAAATTAACTCAACATAATTAAGCTGATTGATTTCTTCAAGCTGAACCGGATAGGCTTCGACACCTGTATAATTGAGTTTTGACTTCAGTTTTTCGGCTTCAATTAAAGTTAAAAAAGCATTGAGACCTGTACCAAAGCCAATTTCTAAAATGGATATAGGTTTAGATTCTGAATCGATTTCAGCATTAAAGAAAAGCAAACCATGTTTTAAAAATACGTGGTTTGCTTCTTGTATAGCACCATGAATGGAATGGTATTGCTCGTTCCAATCTTCTATTTGAATGGTTTTAGAACCATCTGAGGTGGTAATTATTTTTCTTTTCAAATTACTGAATCAATAGTTTTTTAATCTTAGGAATTGGTCCGGTACATTCCGTTTTATGGCAATTTAAACAATTGTTAATCGCGTTATTGTAACGGTCTTTTAGGTTTGTATGAGACAAGGTATCTACAACCGCTTCTTGCGACTCAATAAATACATTGACAAAACTTTGCCAATTTTGAGTCCTAGATTTACCATCCGTCATTTCTGCTGAATGTAATTTTAGTAAATCAATAGGTAAGCTTGTTGGCGTTTCGCCAGCCACAATTTGTGATTTTAATTGTTGGTTGTAGGCGTACATAGCGTTCATAAAACCAGCCATTTCAGAAGGTTGATACATGTCGTAAACCACAGCCTTGTTTAAAGGTTCTTCTGATACTTTTTCTTTGTTATTGCAGCTAAATAGCGTCAAAAAGGAAAAAATAACTATGCTTAAAATTTTATTGTTTAAGTAAAACTCCATCAGCTTCAAAACCATATTCAAACTTAGGGTCTGTAATCATTGCAATTTCTTCTGCAGATTTACCAGCATCTTCAGCATAATGTCTTAATTCATCAATCGAAGTTTCCGAAACATATGCTTTACCGTTCATTACCACTTCTCCTTCTGCATTTAAAGGCATAAAAAAACCGTAATCTTTAAATTTTACCATTACTGTATTGTCATCTCCCATATCTAAGGTCATCCAACAGCCTTTTTTAGAACATACCTCAATAATTTTTCCTTGTACTTTAGAGGTGATGGTATCTCCTACTTTTAAAGTTTGGTATTGTTCCATCATCTCTGCAGAAGTTAAAGCATCGGTGTCATTTATTTCTTTTCCGAAGGAAGCATAAGCGATGTCTTGTGTAGTTTCTTCAGTTTTAACTTCGGCTGTTTTGGTTTCGTCTTTACAAGAGAATGCAACTAAGCTAATTGCAAAAAGCAAAATGATTTTTTTCATTATTAATTGGTTTTGATTTAAAAAAATATTTAATTACAAATTTAGTTAATTAAAACGGAATATAACCTTTTTTTAACGGAGCCGATTATGTATTTTTGTTGCAAAACCGCATTAAATTATGGCTTTACATACCGATAAAATCAGTGTTGAAACATCTAAAACGTCTAAAATCGATACTGTAGATTTTAGTAACTTAGACTTTGGTCGTGTATTTACAGATCACATGTTTGTGTGTGATTATGAAGATGGTAACTGGCAAGATCCTAAGGTTATGCCTTACCAAGCCATGACTTTTGAGCCGTCTGCGCGTGTGTTTCATTATGGTCAAGCTGTTTTTGAAGGCATGAAAGCTTATAAGGATGATGAAGGAAAGGTGTTTCTTTTTAGGCCAAAGGCAAATTTTGATCGCATCAATAAGTCTTCTGCGCGTTTGGCAATGCCAGCATTTCCTGAAGACTATTTCTTTGAAGGCTTAGAGATATTATTAAAATTAGATAGTGATTGGATTAAGCCAGGAGTAGGAAACTCGTTATATTTGAGACCATTTGTTATTGCAACAGAGCCAGCGATATCAGCGTCTCCGGCAAATTCGTATCGTTTTATGATTATTTGCTCACCAGCTAAATCTTATTATAACTCTGCTGTTAGAGTGTTAATTGCTGATCATTACAGTCGTTCTGCAAATGGAGGTGTTGGTGCTGCTAAAGCTGCAGGAAATTATGCGGCACAGTTTTATCCAACAAGTTTGGCGCTAGAAAAAGGGTTTCAGCAAGTGGTTTGGACTGATGCAAATACCCATACTTTTCTAGAAGAAGCAGGTACGATGAACGTGTTTTTTAGAGTGAATGATAAGTTAATTACGGCACCAACGAGTGATAGAATATTAGATGGTGTAACTCGTAAAAGTATTATTCAGCTTGCTGAAGATTTAGGGATTGCTTGTGACGTAAGACCTGTGTCTGTAGCAGAAATAAAAGAAGCCGCAAAAGATGGTAGTCTTAAAGAAATATTTGGAGCTGGAACAGCCGCTGTCATTAGTCCAATTTCAGCATTTCAGCATCAAGATGAGTTATTTGAAATTTCTGGAGTCGATGCTGTAGATGCTTATGCTAAATTATTTAAACAAGCCTTACTAAATATCCAACATAACTTATCGGATGATAAGCATGGATGGAGATACGAAGTAAAATAAAGTAAAATTTAGATCATAAAATAAAAGCAGCCAATTGGCTGCTTTTTTTATGATTCTAAAATATTAAGTATGTTTGGTTTAAAGTAATTAGGCCCTTTTAAAACTTTACCATCTTCTCGATAAATAGGTTCGCCATCTTCGCCTAATTTACTCATGTTACTGCGTTGTATTTCTTCAAAAACCTCTTCGATTTTGTGTTGCATACCGTGTTCAATTATGGTACCACACAAAATGTAAAGCATATCCCCTAAAGCATCTGCAACTTCCACTAAATCATTAGCATTGGCTGCTTCTAAGTATTCTTCATTTTCTTCGCGCATCAACTTATAGCGTAGCATATTTTTGTCAATTCCTAAGTCTGCTTTTGGGGTTTCGCGATGCCCAATTTTAAAAGCCGTATGAAATGCTTTTACAGCATCAATTTTGTCTTGCATAGTTGTGGTATATTAATTGCTTAATCCTTATTTTTGCATAAAAATAAGAAGATGTTTAGTACTGGTCAATGGATTTTTGGAATATTATTTTTTATTGCCTTCGTTATCGTTATTGGCTTTCAGTATCGTAGGGATCTTCAACTTCATAAGAAATATTACAAAGGTACCGTTTGGGTGCTTATTGCTTTTATCGGTTTTATTGGGATGATAGCTGCTATTAAGTATATATTTATATAGTGTATTGATTATTAGTGCTTTGTGTAGTATTTGCGTGCGGTTTAGGTATTGCAATGAATTTTCAAAATATACCATGTATTGGGTATAGTTTAGCGTATAATTTTATTTCATATTTGTAATTGTCATACTAAATGTCTGTTTATAGGGCTTTTAGTAGGGGTTTTATCTATCTTTATTGTTTCTGAATAGAGAATTTTTGAAACTATGACCTCTTTATAATCATTTTGATTTTATGAAAGTACAATACGCCATTATCAGTTTTATCTTCGGTTTAATTTTTTTAATACTTCCTTGGTGTTGTTATAGTCAAGAGCAGCCAAAAGATTCTTTAGTTGCAATTTGGGAAAACACAACAATGGCAGATAGCACAAGAGCCAATTCTTATATTAAGTTTATTACAAAATATTATTATAAAAGTAAAACAGATAGTGCTTACGCTATGGCATTAATGCTAAAAGATTTTGCAGAAGAACGCCAATTAAAAAAGCAGAATGCAGATGTGTTAATTCTCTTAGGTAATATAGAGCATATTTTTGGTGACAATACTAAAGCGTCTAAAAATTTTGGAAATAGCTTAAAGATTTATGAAGAACTAAATGATAAGAGAGGTCGTGCAAAAGCATTAAACGGCTTAGGTTCGTCGTATAGAAAAGTTTTTAATCTTGATGAAGCTAAGTTGTATTTTGAGAAATCATTGGCAATAGGTAGAGAATTAAAGGATACTTATATAATCTCTCAGTCTTTAGTAAGTATAGGGAATATTTATGGGTGGCGCTTCAAATCTGATAAGGCAATAGAATACTACAATGAAAGTATAGCGCTAGCCAAAGCTGAAAAAGACAGTTATACTGAAGCTTTTGGCTTAGTTAATTTGAGTAATGCTTACATCCAAAAAAAAGATTATAAACAGTCTAGAATACATATAGAGGAAGCTATAAAAATAGGAGACTCCATTGAGAATTATAATATTTTAGCGAATGCTTACAGTGTTCTATGTTTAAATTTATTGAAGCAAAAAGATTATGATAATTTAATAGAAGCTAGTAATCAATCGCTAATTTATGCAGAACACATTTCGAATAAAGATGTTATTGATAGCGCATATTATTATTTATTTGAAGCTTATAAGGGTAAGAGAAATTTTGATTTAACAATTAAATACCTAAGCTTAAGTAGGGACTCTAGAACGAATTTAGATGATGTCAGTTCTACACAAGCCTTAGAAAAAATTAAAATTGATAATAATAGAACGCAGGATAGCCTTGTTAATATTAATAATACTTTAAAATTAGAAATCACTCACGATAAGGAGAAATCTAATTTGGTTTTAGCTTGGGGAGGAAGCCTATCTGCACTTTCAGTTCTAACCTTTATAGTCTTCAGAAATTCGAAACGTAAACAACGTAAAGCAGAGCGAGAGCATAAGCAGCAAATTAGAGATAAAGAAAAATTACTAAAGGATTTTGAGTTATCTACTATTGATGCTATGATAGCAGGACAAGAAAAGGAACGCCAGCGAATAGCTGCGGATTTGCATGATAGTGTAGGTGCCACTTTAGCTGCAGCAAAATTGCAGTTTGAGTATTTAGTGAAACATCAAATTAATAAAGATACTTCAGGCGATTTAATTCAAAAAATAAGTGGTCTATTAGACAATGCCTATAACGAAACACGTTCAATGTCACACCTAAAGAACTCTGGAGTAATGGCTAAGTATGGATTGCTTCCTGCAGTTGAGAAGCTCGCTAAAAATGCTTCAAATTTTAAAAAATTAGAGTTTGAAGTTCAAAGTTTTGGTCTAGATCAACGTATAGAAAATGCTCTAGAAATCTCAATATTTAGAATTATTCAAGAATTGGTAACTAATGTAATAAAACATGCGAAAGCAACTCATGCTGTTATTTATTTAACAAATAATGATAACAATCTCAATATTATGATTGAAGATAATGGAGTAGGTTTTAATCCTAAACAGGTTTCTAAAAATCCAAACGGATTGGGAATCACTAGTATTGATAAACGTGTAGAACATATGGATGGACACTTTAAAATAGAATCAGAAGTGGGAAAAGGAACTACCGTAATAATAGATATTCCAGTATGATTCGGGTAGCTATAGCAGAAGATCATCAATCTTTTATTGACGGTATAAAATTACTTTTACAATACGAAGACGATATAGAACTTGTAGGTACAGCCAACGATGGCGAGGAACTATTAACCTTAGTACGGTTAAAACAACCTAATATAGTAATTATAGATATTAGAATGCCAAAAATGGACGGTATTACAGCAACAGCAATAATAAAAAAAGAATGGCCTCACATAAAGATTCTTGGATTTACAATGTTTGATCAAAACGAAGCTATTAAACAAATGTTAACTGCTGGAGCTTCAGGTTATTTGCTTAAAAATTCGCCCTTAGAGGAAATTTTAAAAGCAGTACGTTCTGTATATAATGGTAATACTTATTTTGATGCCAATATTGAAATAGAAAAAGAAAACGACTCCAATAAAAAATCAAAAGGGTTACTTACTAAACGCCAAATTGAAATTTTGAGTTTAATTGCTAAGGGTAAAACCTCGAGAGAAATAGCAAATGATTTATTTATAGGGATCCATACCGTTGATACGCATCGTAAAAATATGATTAAGATTTTAGGGCTTCACGGAAAAGGTGAATTGATGCGTTATGCCTTAGAAAAAAAGTATAAATTTTAAAATTTTTAGTGATCTTTTAGTATTTAACTTTTGAAATGAGTTATTTGTCTAGAAAAAAACAAATTCAATTATAATTTTAACTTCGACTGAACCTAAACCAAAACCGAATTATGAAAACTGCGAAACTTTTTTTTCTATTTATTTTTTTATTGAGCTTAAATCCGTCTTTTGGACAAAGCTATGTTGGTCATTCTGTTGATAATTACTCCGGTGTACAGGGAGTTATTTATAATCCATCGAGTATTGTTGGTTCTAAATATAAAGCTGATATAAGTTTAATATCTGCCAGTGTTTTTGGTGGAAGTGATTATTTTGGAATTAATTTGAGCGACATTATGAATTCTGATGGAGACTTCGATTTTGAGAATGATACCAAAAGATTTCCAAGTAATACTAATAATTTTTTCGTAAATGTAGATGTTGTTGGACCTTCATTTATGTTTAATTTGAATAAAAAAAGTAGTATTGGTGTTGTAAGTCGAGTACGTGCTAACATAAATGTTAACAATATTAATGGTAACCTTTTTGAAGCTATTGAAGATGATTTTGATTCTGATGATGATTTCAACTTTGACTCCAAAGACCTTAACGGAACCATTCATGCATGGGCAGAAGTAGGTTTAGCCTATGGTAGAATCCTTATTGAAAAACCAAATCACTTGTTAAAAGGTGGTGTGACTTTAAAATATTTACAAGGTGCAGGCACGGCCTTTATGAGTAGCCCAGAATTATCTGGTTATTATAATGCGACTACTGAAGAATTGCAAACCAATGGACGATTAATCTATGGTACGAGCCAAGATTTTGAATCTGACGATATTGATTTTAGTAATCTTACAGCAGGTTTTGGGTTAGATGTTGGTTTTACATACCAATGGCATTCTAATAATAAAAATGATAGCCTTCCAACGCACAAAACTCCATATAAATTAAAAGTTGGAGCGTCAGTTACAGATATAGGCTCTATCAATTATGACAATTCAACAGTAACTAATTATGATTTAAATGCAACTGTAGATACTTCTAATTCTGAAGATGACATCGATGACTTTTTAGATGATAATTACAATGGAGTAGAAACGACTAAAAGTACAAGCATAAAATTACCAACAGCGTTACATTTATTGGTAGATTATAGATTAACAAAAAAATGGTACGTCAGTGCACAAGCCGATTTATCTATGGTAGAAAAAGATTCAGAATTAAGTACGTCTTTTATAAATACAGCGACTTTAGCTCCAAGACTAGAAACCAGATGGTTTAGTTTTTATGCTCCTCTTAGCTTTAGAGAATATGGCGACGTATCTTTTGGAGGAGGTTTGCGTTTAGGTCCATTAACTGTTGGATCTGGTTCTGTTTTTTCTAATTTATTAGCAGATAGCTCTAAAACAACAGATGTTTATGTAGGACTTAAGATTCCAATATACAGATAGAAAATCAATTTAAAGTTGAACTAAAAAATACCTAGTACTGGGTATTTTTTTTATTTATAGCATGTTGTAGTTTTATAAGAGCTATTAATCAATACTTTATAACTATGAAACGCTTATTACTTTTTATCATAATACTTTCTTTAATTTGTAATTTACAAATTAATGCACAAGTGCCGCAAGCAGAGCGCGATGCTCTAATAGATTTGTACAATGCTACCAATGGATCAAATTGGACTAATAATACAAATTGGAATACAGAAGCTCCTGTAAGTACTTGGCATGGTATCACTGTTGAGAATAATGTAGTTACGGAGATTGCGCTCGATAACAAAAACCTTGAAGGAACAATTCCAAGTTCTATTATTAATCTTTCCGCTGTTGAAATAATTTATTTTTATGGTAATAAATTAGAAGGAAACTTGATAGATTTTAGTAGTATGCCGAATCTTCAAGTCTTGTATGTCAGTAACAATAATTACGATTTTTTAGATTTAGAAGTAAATTTTTCTAGTAATTCCATGATTTCTACTTTTAATTACAGTCCGCAAAATCCAAAGGATGAAGTTGTGAGTATTGATGCCATAATCGGTAATGATTATAATTTCTCCATGACGCCTGTAGAAGGTACAAACGTACTGTACCAATGGCATAAGGGAAGTGTCTTTAGCGGAGGCGTTCCAATACCAGGTGCCAATACAACACTGTTAGATTTACCAAGTTTACAAACTGAGGATTTAGATACCTATGTTTGTTTTGCTACTAGCGTAACCATACCGGATTTAATTATTAAAAGAGCAACTATAGATTTAAAAGGACCAGTAAGTCAACAAGAACGAGATGCATTAATTGCTTTTTATAACGCAACGGGTGGTGTATCTTGGTTAGGAAATTATGGTGAAAACTGGAATACAGAAGCACCAGTGTCTACTTGGAATGGAGTAACGACCACAGGCAACAGAGTTACAAGGTTAGTTCGTCAGAGTTGCGGTCTTACAGGTCAACTTCCGGAAAATCTTGGTGATCTTATACATCTTGAAGGCTTATATATAGGTTTAGGAGATCTTAATCTTACAGGAAGTATTCCAGAGCGTATAGGAGATTTAACACAACTAACAACGTTATGGTTTCAAGGAACTGGGATGACTGGTGAATTGCCAGAAAGCATCGGTAATCTAATAAATCTAACTGAAATTAGAATGTTGGGTAATAATTTTTATGGACCATTACCAGAGTCTATTGGTAATCTTACACAATTAAAAACTCTGAATTTATTTGGTGGTGATTTTGTTGGGAGTGAAAGTAATTTCTCTGGAGTACTACCGTCTTCTTTAGGTAATTTAACTGATCTTGAGGTTCTTACTCTTTCAGAAAATAGTTTTGAAGGTGAACTTCCGGCATCACTCTCTAATTTAAATAACGCTGTAAGTATAGATATAAGTAAAAATAATTTTTTTGGACCAATTCCTTTTAATAGTCCTAATGCAACGATTGCCATAAATAATAATAATTTTAATTTTAGTGACATAGAACCATTTGTTCAAATAGGTAATTATAGTACACTAAACTATTCTCCACAAAATACTGACGATGGTGCCGAAACTATAGAATCGGGAGTAGGTGTAGATATAACACTAAATGTTAACGATACTAATCTCAGTAGAAGCGAAAATGAAACCTCGGAAAACAATAATTATCAATGGTACAAAGATGGTGTTGTTATAACAGGAGCTAATAGTGCCGATTATACCATTTTTAATGTGCAAATTAGTGATAGCGGAGCGTATACCTGTGAGATTACCAATGACCTTTTGCCTAACTTAATTATAATACGTGAGGCAATTACCTTAAATATAGACCCAAATTTAAGAGTAGTAGAAATTAAAGAAGAAGACGTTTCTATTTATCCAAATCCAACAACAAATTGGTTAAATATAACTACTCATACATTACATGATGCAAAATTAGGTGTTTATGATAGTAATGGAAGACAGGTACTAAGTAAAACTATAAACGGAACAATCAATGTGTTAAATGTTGAAGACATTCAAAGTGGGACATATTTTCTAAAAATAGAACAAGATACTATCTTAATATCAAAACGTTTTATAAAGAACTAATTAGGTAAAGTTAATGAATAGTTTTATTGAGAAACGCTAGATTGGAGATTTGACGTTCTTTGTAATTAAAACACTTCTTTGATAGAGTATTTTTTTACTTTAGTTAGAAATAAAAAAAGCAGTCATAAATTATGACTGCTTTTTTTATTACGATTTAGTTTCATTAAACCCTCTTGGCTGATAATTTTATTTTTAATTCAATATCGTTATTGATAAACTTATCACCTAAATTATCGAAAAATGATTTAGAACCGTATTTAACATGCCATTTAGAACGGTCTATTGTAAACGTTTCACTTGTTAAAGTCAAATCACTATTTTTTTCATTAAAAGAAATAGCTACAGGGAAACTAATGTTATTCGTAGTTTCTTTTATGGTTAAGTTACCAGAAAGCATTAATTTTCCTTCAACATTTTTCATATCCGTGACTTCAAAAATAGCGTTAGGAAAAGATTCTACATCAAAAAAATCATTACTTTTAAGATGCGTCGTTAATTTTTGATTTCCTTCTTCTTCTGCTGGTATATCTTGAACCACGATACTAGACATATCGATGATAAATTTTCCGCCAACAATAGATCCATCACTTATATTTAGTTTTCCAGCAGATAAGCTAATGATACCATTGTGCGTTCCTGTTGGTTTAGAACCTTGCCATTCTATAGTCGATTTTTCTGTACTTACTTTATAACTCGTTGAACTAGATTTTGCAACTGCAGCATCTTTTGTTTCCGTAGTATTAGCTTCTTTAGCTTTATCACCACAGCTTGAAAATGTAATGAAAGCAATTAGCGTAAAAAATTTAAAAAAATTAGATTTCATAAGAGTGTTTTTTGTTTGGATTGTTAAAAACAAAGATATAAAATTGAACCCATAAAGTGTGATAAAAAAATGTTAATGACATTTTGACATTTTAATAATAATGGCAGTACTTTTGCCAATCTAATGGAAAGTAAAAAAAGAACTCAAAATGAGTAAAAAAGATAAAAATAATAAAGTTGAAGATCCACAAGTTGAGGATCAAGCAACAACGACCGCAGAAGCTGATGTTGAAACGCAACAAGAATCGCAAAAATCCCCAGAAGAACAATTGCAAGATCAATTGGCTGCTGAGAAGGATAAATTTATGCGTTTATTTGCTGAGTTTGAAAACTATAAAAAACGAACCACTAAGGAGCGGATAGATTTATTTAAAACGGCAAGTCAAGATGTAATGGTCGCAATGTTACCTATTTTAGATGATTTTGAACGTGCTTTACTGCATATAGAAGATGACAAAGAAGCCGAAGAATTAAGAAAGGGTGTATTGCTAATTTATAATAAACTAGTAAATACCTTAGAACAAAAAGGACTATCTAAAATAGAGATAGGTCAAGGAGATCCTTTTGATGCAGATCACCATGAAGCCGTGACTCAAATTCCTGCACCATCGGAAGATCTTAAAGGAAAAATCATTGATGTTGTTGAGCGTGGTTACAAATTAGGAGACAAAGTTATTCGTTTTCCAAAAGTGGTTATCGGACAATAATATTGAAAATACGAATTTGCACATTTCTGTGAAAATCAAGAATAAATTAGTTGATGAAAGAAGATTATTACGAGATATTAGGATTAAGTAAAGGAGCGTCTGAAGCTGAAATTAAAAAGGCTTATCGTAAAATGGCATTAAAATATCATCCCGATAAAAATCCAGATGATGCTACTGCCGAAGAGAAGTTTAAAAAAGCTGCAGAAGCTTATGAGGTTTTAAGTAATGCTGACAAAAAAGCACGTTACGATCAATTTGGTCACCAAGCCTTTGATGGCAATGGTGGTTTTGGTGGAGGCGGTATGAATATGGATGATATATTCAGTCAGTTTGGTGATATCTTTGGCGGAGGCTTTGGAGGCGGAGGCGGATTCAGTGGCTTTGGTGGAGGCGGAAGACAACGCGTCGTTAAAGGTAGTAACTTGCGTATTCGTGTCACTTTATCCCTAGAAGATGTTGCAAATGGTGTTGAAAAGAAGATTAAAGTAAAACGAAAAATACAAGCACCAGGTACCACTTACAAAACGTGTAGTACATGTAATGGTACAGGTCAGGTTACGAGAGTAACAAATACCATTTTGGGGCGTATGCAAACGGCTTCTGCATGTCCGACCTGCGGAGGTGCCGGCCAATCCATTGATAAGAAACCTGCTGATGCAGACGCTAATGGATTAAAAGTGTCTGAAGAAACTGTAACCGTTAAAATACCTGCAGGTGTTGTAGACGGTATGCAACTAAAAGTAACAGGTAAAGGTAATGATGCACCAGGCAATGGTATTGCCGGAGACTTATTAGTTGCCATCCAAGAAGAAGAGCACGCTACTCTAAAGCGCGAAGGTGATAATTTACATTACGATATGTATGTTAGTTTATCAGATGCAGTTTTAGGAAACTCTAAAGAAATAGATACAGTAACCGGTAAAGTAAGAATAAAGATAGAGCCAGGAGTTCAGTCTGGTAAGATTTTAAGATTACGCGGCAAAGGTATTCCAAGTATCAATGGTTACGGTAAAGGAGATTTATTGGTACATGTAAATGTTTGGACACCAAAGACTTTAAGTAAAAAGCAAAAAGCGTTTTTTGAAAGCATGAAAGATGATGAACATTTTGAACCTAAACCAGAAAGTTCGGATAAATCTTTTTTTGAAAAGGTAAAAGATATGTTTTCTTAAAAGCGGCCTATTTAATAAAATTTAGTATATTTGATTCATCGCTAATTGTATTAGCGGTAATTTTTCTTTTTCATAGCAATTTTTTCCCATCCTTGTCTAATCATAAGGGTGGGTTTTGTTTTTTATACTATTAACAGGTTTGTTATCAGTATGTTTTAATGTTTGTTGCGTTCTAAGAGCACTATAGAAAAAAACAGTTTAATATTGAAATCACAAACTTAAAATCCTCTAAATCCCTTAACATGTATCTCAACATTAAAGCATAATAATCTTCCTTTTGAGCTAACAGATATAAATATTCTAATATTTATATAAATAGTACACTATTCTTATTTTAAAATCTCTAACATTTAATATATTTACGTAATAACCATATCCAAAAATTTAGTTTCATATGAATGACTTATTAGTTGCTAATTCCGTTTCAAAACAATTCGGAAATTTTAAAGCACTAAATCAAGTATCTATTGCTGTGCCTAAAGGTAGCATCTTTGGTTTACTTGGACCAAATGGCGCAGGTAAAACCACCCTAATCCGTATTATTAATCAAATTACAATGCCAGATGAAGGTGCTGTTCTTTTAGATGGACAGTCTTTAAAACCAGAACATATTAGAGATATAGGCTATCTGCCAGAAGAGCGCGGATTATACAAGTCTATGAAGGTCGGTGAGCAATGTTTGTATCTCGCACAGCTTAAGGGCTTAACAAAAACTGAAGCTAAAATAAGACTAAAATACTGGTTCGATAAACTAGAAATAGGAGATTGGTGGAACAAGAAAATTCAAGAGCTAAGTAAAGGTCAGGCCCAAAAAATACAGTTTATCGTTACGGTACTTCATCAACCTAAACTATTGATTTTTGATGAGCCTTTCTCAGGTTTCGATCCTATTAACGCAAATTTAATTAAAGACGAAATTTTACAACTAAGAGATGAAGGAGCTACAGTGATTTTTTCTACCCATCGTATGGAGTCGGTAGAAGAGTTATGCGATCATATTGCTTTAATTCATAAATCGAATAAAGTGTTAGATGGAAAATTGAATGATATAAAGCGTCAATATAAAACCAACACCTTTGAAGTAGGACTAGAATCCTTAAATAAAGACAAAGTATTTGATGAAATTCGAGATAAATTTGAAGTGCTACCAGCCACTTTTAAAAATCTGAATGACGATATTAAACTGAATATTAAGCTTCGTGAGCAAGATTCACCTAATGATTTATTATCATTTTTAACCTCAAAAGCAGAAGTACATCATTTTGTAGAAGTAATTCCGTCTGCTAATGATATTTTTATTCAAACTGTAAAAAACAACTAAAAATGAGTCATTTACCCCTAATTATAAAACGCGAATATTTTACAAAAGTGAAGAACAAATCATTTATTGTAATGACGTTTTTGAGTCCTTTAATAATGATTGCGCTTATAGCTGTTGTGGCTTATTTATCTCAATTAAATAATGATAAAGAACGCACACTTTCTGTGTTGGATGAAACAGGATATCTCGAAGGTGTATTTCAGAATACAGAAAATACTACATATACGCACCTTAATGGACTAAATCTTGAGGATGCTATTGCTTTAGTGAAAGAAAAGGAAGATTACGGATTATTGTATATTGGTAAGGCTAGTTCGTTAGATGACGTTTCAGGAAATGTAAAATTTTATTCTGAAGATTCACCATCCATTAGTGTTATTTCTGGATTAGAACGACAGATAGAAAAGCGATTAAAAGAAAAGAAGCTTGAAAAAGATGGCGTATCTATAGCGCAAATAGAAGCCTCTCAAACTAATATTGAAATCGAACAAGAAAGTTTTGAAGGAGAAAAAAGCTCTAAAATAGATAATGTTGTAAAGCTAGCTTTTGGTGGAGCAGCCGGTTACTTATTGTTTATGTTTATCATTATCTACGGTAACATGATAATGCGTAGTGTTATAGAAGAAAAAACCAGTAGAATTATTGAGGTTATTATTTCTTCTGTAAAACCGATTCAGTTAATGATGGGAAAAATTATTGGAACTTCATTAGCAGGTGTAACTCAATTTGCGATTTGGGTAATATTAGGAGGTGTCTTATTGTTTATCGTTTCTGCCATTTTTGGTATCGATTTAGCACAGGTACAATCACCACAACAAGAATTAATGAACCAAGCCATGCAAGCAGATGGTGCTCAAGCTATGGCCGAAAACTTAATAGGTGCTATAAGTAATTTGCCAATGACTAATCTTATCATAGCTTTTCTATGCTTTTTTATAGGTGGGTATTTGTTATACAGTTCACTTTATGCTGCGATTGGTGCAGCAGTAGATAATGAAACAGATACACAGCAATTTATGTTGCCTATTTTAATGCCATTAATTTTGGCAGTTTATGTTGGTGTGTTTACTGTTATTGAAGATCCGCATGGCACGGTCTCTACCGTGTTTTCATTTATTCCGTTTACATCGCCTGTGGTAATGTTAATGCGTATTCCGTTTGGTGTGCCTTTGTGGCAGCAAGGTCTATCCTTATTATTACTCATCGGAACATTTATTTTTACCGTATGGTTTGCAGCCAAAATTTACCGTGTAGGTATATTAATGTATGGTAAAAAACCAACGTATAAGGAACTATTTAAATGGTTGAAATATTAAAAGATGATTCAAACCTTAGAGGATATTGAAAATGAAATTACCGAAAGCAGTGCTTGGGAAACAGCTAGCGACTTTTTAGATTGGCATATTAATATTGGAGAGGGCATAAGTATCTCTATATTAGATGTAATCATTGTTTCTATTGTAATATTTATTACCACAGTTATCCTAAGAGTGGCCCTAAAATTTCTAACACGGAATTTAACGGAAGATAACAAAGGTAAATTTGGAGTAGTTTATGGTTATTTTAGATGGCTTATCTACCTTATTATACTTTTAATAACTCTAGATAGTGTTGGTGTGAATATTACAGCGGTGTTTGCCGCTTCCGCAGCATTATTGATTGGAGTTGGTTTAGCGTTGCAAACCTTATTTCAAGATATTATTTCTGGAGTTTTTATTTTAATTGATCAATCCGTGTACGTTGGAGATATCATAGAAATTGATGGTAAAGTTGGACGTGTCGAAGAAATTAAGTTAAGAACAACAAGAGCGGTTACATTAGATAATAAAGTGTTAGTGATACCCAACCATTTGTATTTAGAAAATAGTCTATATAATTGGACACAAAACGGTACTACAACACGAGAGAGCGTTTCTGTTGGTGTGGCTTACGGAAGTGATGTGCAACTCGTTAAAAAACTGTTGTTAGAAGCTGCCAGTTCTAATGAGAATGTATTACCAAACCCAGAACCAACAGTAGTTTTTACAAATTTTGGAGATAGCTCGCTAGATTTTAAAGTCATTTTTACGTTGGCTGATAGTTTTAAAGCTCAGTTTCCTAAAAGTGAGATTCGGTTTACAATAGACCGTTTGTTCAGAGAACATAATGTGTCTATACCATTTCCTCAACGCGATATTCATATTATAAAGAATAAATAAAGATTTGATTTTCAGTCTTAATAACAATTAAGTATTTTTAAGAGGTCAATGTCTTGTTAACATAAAAAAATAAACAAAATCATGCCAAAAATATTAATTATTGAAGATGAAGCTGCTATACGACGTGTGCTGGTAAAAATACTTTCTGAAGAAAATAATAGTTACCAAGTAGAAGAAGCAGAAGATGGGTTAGTTGGAATTGAAAAAATAAAAAAAGAGGATTATGATTTAGTGCTTTGTGATATAAAAATGCCAAAAATGGATGGTGTTGAAGTATTAGAGGCCGTAAAGAAAATTAAACCAGAAACACCAATGGTTATGATTTCTGGTCATGGTGATTTAGATACAGCAGTGAACACCATGCGTTTAGGTGCTTTTGACTATATTTCAAAACCACCAGATTTAAACCGATTATTAAATACCGTTCGTATTGCTTTAGATAGAAAAGAACTTGTTGTTGAAAATAAAAGGCTAAAGAAAAAAGTCAGTAAAAATTACGAGATGATCGGAGAGAGCGAAGGTATTGCTCGTATTAAAAGTATGATTGATAAAGTGGCACCAACCGATGCGCGTGTTTTAGTTACGGGACCTAACGGAACAGGAAAAGAACTGGTTGCACATTGGTTACATCAAAAAAGTGAACGATCTAAAGGTCCTATGATTGAAGTGAACTGTGCAGCAATTCCTTCAGAATTAATAGAAAGTGAATTATTCGGTCATGTTAAAGGAGCGTTTACATCTGCAGCAAAAGACAGAGCAGGTAAATTTGAAGCAGCTAATGGAGGTACTATTTTTTTAGATGAAATTGGGGACATGAGTTTATCTGCTCAAGCCAAAGTTTTACGCGCTTTACAAGAGAGTCGTATTCAGCGTGTTGGAAGTGATAAAGATATCAAGGTGAACGTAAGGGTTGTTGCAGCAACTAATAAAAATTTAAAAAAGGAAATTGAAGATGGTAAATTTAGAGAAGATTTATATCATCGTCTTGCGGTGATTTTAATAGAAGTACCTGCTTTAAATGATAGAAGAGTCGATATTCCTTTATTGATTAATTACTTTTCTGAAAAAATTTCTAATGAACACGGCACGGCTAAAAAAACATTTACAGATAAAGCCATTAAATTGCTTCAACATTATGATTGGACGGGTAATATTCGCGAATTGCGAAATGTAGTTGAACGTCTTATTATTTTAGGAGGTACAGAAGTTAGTGAAAAAGATGTAAAAGCCTTTGCTTCAAAATAAAAATAGTGCTTATGAAAGATATCAAAGTAGACACGTTTAAGATTTCATCTCAAATCAATATTGAAGATTTACCAACTTCTTATGATTTAAATGAAAGTGAAAAGAAAATAGAAAAAGAACTGCGAAAAGTGAGTCGTGATTTAGCAGAGATTCAAAATAAGATGTATGCACACGGAAAATATGCTGTACTTTTTTGTATTCAGGGTATGGACACGGCTGGGAAAGATAGCTTAATTCGCGAAGTGTTTAAAGAATTTAATGTGAGAGGAATTGTGGCTCATAGTTTTAAAAAGCCGACAGACTTGGAATTAAAGCATGACTATTTATGGCGACATATTAAAGCACTACCAGCTAGAGGAAAATTTGGAATCTTCAATAGAACCCATTATGAAAATGTGTTGGTAACAAGAGTACACCCAGAATATCTAATGTACGAAAATATACCAAATGTCAATAGCTTAGATGATGTTAATGATGCCTTTTGGGAGAGACGTTTTAATGAAATCAATAACTTTGAAAAGCATATTGCCGATAATGGTACTATAATCTTTAAGTTCTTTTTAAATATCTCAAAGGAGGAACAAAAAAACAGATTATTGAGACGTTTAAATAAACCCAATAAAAATTGGAAATTCTCTCCAGATGATTTAGATGAGAGAGCGCATTGGAATAGTTACCAAACCTGCTATGAAGATGCTATAAATAGAACCTCTAACGAGAAAGCACCTTGGTTTAATATTCCTGCTGACGATAAACCAACGGCTCGATATATTGTAGCCAAGATTCTTTATGATACGCTAAAAGAATATGACGATATACAAGAGCCAGAATTGCCAGCGCATCAAAAAGCAAATATAGATTTGTATAGGGAACAGTTGGAAAGTGAGTAGTAGACGTTAGATCAGCTTTTAGAGTTGTATTTTGTTAGGATTTTGAGGTCAGGCTCTTTTTAATGCTCTTCTTAGAAGTTAATCATCCAAATGAGTATTTATTATTGATATTCATTTTAATAATATGAGGTTAATCGCTTTGGTTAGCCTCCATCTGTAGAAACCATATTAACTTGGTTTGTACCAGCGTTGTTAGAGCTCAATGTAATTCACTTTCTATATGGTGAAAAACAGGAGTTAGATTCCATGGTAAAAGTAGGAGTTATATGGTTGACATCCTTAGAGTTAAATACGATGCGTAAAATCAACCTTTTAAGACTCGGTATATTCTTCTTTGTAGATTTTTACTAAAGCCATAAAAATACTGATCAGTAAGGGACCAAAAATTAATCCTATAAAACCAAATAATGGAGCACCGACCATAACACCTATTAAAGTAATTAAAGGATGCACATCATCTAATCGTTTTAATACATATAGTCTAATTATATTATCGGTTAAACCTACAACTACGACTCCATAAATTAAAATACCCCAAGCTTGGAAAGTGTTTCCAGAAGATAAGGA
>Ga0193951_1000247_pt1 | contig 25408 bp, 28 predicted proteins | sample BB_2_MG_FD_140370 | JGI IMG/M metagenome (GOLD analysis project Ga0193951, IMG submission 140370) | Microbial mat bacterial communities from the Broadkill River, Lewes, Delaware, United States - BB_2_MG | ecosystem: Environmental > Aquatic > Freshwater > River > Microbial mats | place: USA...
CTTAAAAGAAGTGTAGCAGAACTAAACAACTATGATGATTCTATTGAAATTGGTAATATCATTATTAACAAGATAGGAAGGACTGTCTTTGAAAATAATACAGAACTACATCTTTCTAAAACTGAGTTCGATTTACTATTCTTTTTTATAAAAAATCAAAATATTGTTTTAGATAGAGTAACTATCTTAGATGAAGTATGGGGTATGGATGTATATGTTGAAGAAAGAGTAGTTGATACTTACATTAAAGTTTTAAGAAAAAAACTTGGAGATAGTGGTAGCTATATAAAAACAATATTTGGTGTAGGTTATAAATTTGAAACTACTAAATAGAATTAAAAGTAGTTTCATACAAAGAATCTTTCTATCCTTGTTTCTTGTTTTTGTTCTACTATTTATATCAGCATTTTTTATTCAAGGGATAATATTTGAAAATTATTTTGTAAAGAACACTGTAAGTAAAAATATTAACCTAATCAACGAATTATTAGACTCTACCGACGTTTCAACAATCAATGATGATTTGATATCATACATGAAAGAATCCAATACAACATCGATTTTAACGCCATCTTCCGAGTTTAATGAAGGCTTAATTACTTTAAGCTTAATTGAGGTAACTGTATCGGATGGAAATGATGAATATATGATTTTCGCTCCAAATAATGAATACACAGATATTCAGATTGGACAAGCAGTTTCCTCAGTTTCATACAGTACTAGCATTGGACAATATATACCTGTTTACCTTCAAATTGGAACTGATGTTCTAATTAACTCTAGGATGGGTATGATAAGTGACATATATCAGGATTTCATACCTGATATAAATCCACAATCAAGAACAGTAATTCGTGGTGATGTTACAAATATTAGTCTTCAGAGTGAAACCTCTAATACACTTCATCCAATTATTTCTAATGAAATTCTTAATATCATAACGCAAAACTATAAAGATGTTGGAAACTTCAGTAACGGATTTTACTACACCACTACTGATTCAGCAAATCAGAATTTAGTATTTTTAGCAACATCAACTATTAACTCAGAGGATTATATATTATTATCTGTTTACTCAATGGAGAATATTGAGTTTGCAGTTAGAAATGCATCTCTAATAAATATATATATTTTTGTTGTTATTTTTTCTATATTATTAATAGCATCATTTATTTATACCAGAGAATTCTCAAAACCAATAAAATTTATCAACAAACAAGCAGAGAAAATGTCGAACTTAGATTTTTCATCAGAACAAATAGATTATAATTATAATGATGAGTTTGGTGAACTAGTTAGAAACATTAATACTCTAGGTGCAAATCTTGAGTTTTCAATACAAGATATCGAAGAAAAAAATGAAATGATAATAAAAAATATTGAAAATGAACTCTCTGTTGAAAAGAATAAACGAGACTTTATATCTGGTTTATCTCATGAAATCAAAACTCCTCTAGCTGTAATTCAAGCTGCAGCAGAAGCTTTAGAGAATGATATTTTCACAGAAGAATCAGACAAAAAAGAACAGCTTAAATTGATTCAGAATGAAGTTAGCAGAACTAATAGCTTGATTCTCAAAATGCTTGATGTTTACCAAATTACCGATATAGGCAACTCCCAACGTAAAATTGATTTAGCTGATACATTATCCAAATCGATTGAATCTCATCAATCAATGATGAGTATTAAAAACATAAATCTCATACTGCAAACAGAAGAAGCATTCTTTGTTTGTGAAGATGATAAATTTGAATTAGTATTTAGTAATTTGATTTCAAATGCAGTAAAGTATAGCCCCATAGATGCTGAACTACAACTATCTTTAAGTGTTAATAAAGATATTATTACCTTTACTATTAAAAATTATGGTGCTCAAATACCTGAAAGAGATCTCGATAATATTTTTGAGCCATTCTATCGTGGTGATAAATCAAGAAATCGTAATGATGGTGGTAGTGGCTTAGGCTTATACTTAGTTAATCAGATACTAAAAACATATGGTTCAGAATGCAAAGTGAAAAGCAATGATAACTCTGTAGAATTCTTTTTTGAACTAATAGCAGACTAAAAAAAACTATATACTGTAATGGTATATAGTTTTTATTTTGCTGGAATTGACTTCTTTATTCGCTTATTAAGTGTAACTCTATCAATCATTACAATTCTATTACAACCTTGGCACTCTAATTTAACATCTGCACCAACTCTAATAACTTTCCAATTATTTTCACCACAAGGATGCCCTTTTTTTAATACTAAAACATCACCAATCTCAATCTTCATATTGTTTCACTACTACATGAGGATAAGGAATATTAATGTTTTCCTCTTTAAAATAAGTTAGTAAATCACTTCTAAGTTTACGTTCATATTTGAAATGAATATTAGGTTTAGATTTGAAGATAAGTCTTACCATTACTCCAGAATCTAGCATTTCAACTACACCTAAATATGAAACTTTTTCTACAATATCATCACTAGTTTGATATTCATCAATGAATTTTTTTATTGATGTTTCAAGTAAAGCCATATCAGTTTCGTAGGCAACTGATATATCAACAATACCAACACTAAAATCTCTTGAAAAGTTAATTAATTTTTTAATATCTCCATTTGATATTATTTTGATTTGACCTTTCCAATTTTTAATTTTTGTCGATCTTAATCCAAACTCTATAACTTCACCTTTAAAACCATCAACTTCGATAACATCGCTTAAAGTAAACTGATTTTCAAAAATTATGAAAAATCCGCTTATAAAGTCTTTTACGATTGATTGAGCTCCAAACCCAATCGCAAGTCCAAAAACTCCTGCAGAAGCAATTATAGGTGTAATATTGATACCTAATTCAGCCAATACAATCATAATAACAACAAAATAAATTACATATTTCATTATTGATTGAATATGCTTAACTAAAGTAATAGTTCTATTGTTAGTTTGCTTCAATAATATCTTCTTAACTGTATACGAAGACATTTTAACAACTATAAAAGATATTATTAAGATAATAAATATCATAATAATAACAACAATAAAATTAGTTAATGATTCATTAATGTTAAAATTATCATTAAACATGTCTCTAAAAAAGATTCTTAAATCATTCATCACTATCATCTCCCAAACTGAAATAACCTAATAGTTTTTTCATCTCTGTCTCATTTTTAACAGATATTCTTAAAGTGTTTTTATTTATTTTCACATCAAACTTATTATCCAAATATGTTGCAACTCGATTAATAGTAAAATCTCTAAGTTCCTTAGAAATAGTTCTATAATCTTCATTCTTTTTATGTTGTCTAATTATACTTTCAAGTTCTCTTACCGTTAAATTTTCTTTGATAACTCTTTCAACAAGTAACACTATTTCTTTTTGATCTTTAAGTTTACTAAGAGACCTTGCGTGGCCCATTGATATTTTTCCAGCATTAACTAAATCGATAACACTAGCAGGTAAATTTAGTAATCCAATTACATTTGTAACATATGATCTACTCTTACCAATCTTAGTTCCAAGTTCTTCATGTGTTAATTTTAAAATGTCGATTGCATTCTTAAAAGCAAGGGCTTCTTCAATTGAAGAGAGATCCTCTCTTTGAAGATTTTCCATAATTGCTAACTCAGCTAAATATATTGAATTATAATCTCTTATAATAGCAGGAACTTTTGTTAACTCGGCAATTTTTGCAGCTCTAACTCTTCTTTCACCAGCAACTAATATATATCCGTTACTTCCTGGCTTTAAGATAACTGGTTGAATTACTCCATGTTCTTTAATTGAGTTTGCTAGTTCATCAAGTGATTCCCTATTAAAAGATTTCCTTGGTTGAACTGGATTTGGTCTAATTTTTCTAATATCAATCATCACTATTTTTTCTTCGTCACTATGCTCAATTTTATTTTCCTTAATTAGATCAGTAAAGTTTCTTCCTAATTTACTACTCAAAGTCGACCTACCATCTCTTTAGCTAGATTTTGATAGCTTATTGAGCCTTTCGATTTTGGAGAATATTCGGTGACAGGAAGTCCAAAACTTGGTGCAGTTGAGCATTTAACGTTTCTAGGGATTATTGTATTAAAAACCTTTTCCTGAAAATATGTTTTCACTTCATTAATTACTTCATAACCAATATTACTTCTTGTATCTAACATAGTTAATAAGACACCTTCTATTGTAAGTTTCTTATTATTATATTTTTGCTTATTTTGTATCACTCTAATTGTATTAAGTAATTGTGTTAACCCATCTAGTGCTAAAAACTCGCACTGTACAGGTATTAAAACACCATCTGAGGCAGTTAAAGCATTAACAGTCACTATCCCTAAAGAAGGTGGACAATCAATTAAAATATAGTCATACAGATCTCTTACTTTATCTAAAGCATTAGATAATATAAAATCCTTATTATCATGAGATATCAAACTATTTTCTATTGTTCCTAGTTCATATCGAGCTGGGATAATATCAACATCTACACTTGAAACTTTCTTAATAATGTCTGTAATATCAGCTTTCTCTAAAAAAAGGTCAGCTATAGTATATTCTAAGCTGGCTCTGTTTATCCCCATATATGTAGTTGCGTTAGCTTGATGATCTATATCAACCAACAAAACCTTTTTTCCTAAGTAGGATAACGAACTTGCTAAATTTACGCTGGTAGTAGTTTTACCTACACCACCTTTTTGATTACTAATTGCTAATATTTTTCCCATTTTTACACCTCTAAATGTATACTAAAAAGTAATAACATTTTATCACAATTTTTAGTTAAATAATACCTCAAATAAAAGAAAGTTATCCACAGTAATTGTGGATAACTCTCTAAGTCAAGTATTCATCAAACAACTCTTGATTATCTAAATAAAAATTCACTTGCTCAAATGTTAAAAACTCCCTAAATTCTCTTGAAACAAATAATTCAGTTACTTGCTCATGTGTGAAGCTCTCTGTGATTTTACCCCATTTATCGTATTGTGTTTTCTCAGTTCTAAGAAACTTATAAATAAACGACATTGCTAGTAATTTATCTACTTTATTATAGAAAATATTATTTATATTATATTCATATCTATTTTCATTAAATGGCTCTGTTTCTTGAAATAAAGTTGAAAATTCAAACAACATTGAAACCATTTCCGTTCTATTATTAAGCAAATACTTTTTAAACTCATTTGCATGTTTTCTTGTTTTAACATTTAATCTTTTATCATCTACAATATTATCAATATCTTTATCATGAATGAAAAAATAAAACTCAACAGCTTCTAAAATATCAGAACTATCCTCTTCGAAGAATTCATTTACAAAAACACTAAGTTCAGAAATAGTTTGTTGAAAATTTAGATTATCATATATAAAATTAGCGTCATTTTTTTCTAAAATTTCCTTTAAATATTCCATTGATAAATCGTGGTATTTTTCCAATACTTTATTCATTCTTACATACTCATTATTTAAGTTCTCGTATATATTATCAGACATAATAAACTGAATAAGGAAAACAATATAAAAACCTAATAATATTGATTGATAAGTTAGATTAGAAATTTCTAAAGATGCAGAGTTTGCTCCCATTATTTCTAATCCATTAGTATTAATATAAATAAGACCATAAATAGTTATTGCCCCACCATAGACTAAATAAGTATAAATATCTTGGTAAAAAATAATTATAGTTAGTGCTACAAAGAATAATATGAAACCATAAAAATAATCACTACCGCCTAAATAATAAATAGTTATACTAATTATTGTAAAGATACTAAAATGCATTGCAGTTCTATTTTTGTTAACTATTAGTAAAATAATAGTTATTAATAGAAGCATCATAAATGATATTGGTAATAGTAAGTTTATATCAGATGTAAACTCACTCAGGGAAGTAGTTGGGATTGATAATACAACAAATATAAAAAGAAATATAGTTACAATTGTAACTTTCAATCTAAGCACTTCATTAAATGTTAAAAATTCACTATTTAATACTCTTCCAAAGAAATTTTTCATAATACATCCTCCTTCAAATGAGCATTTACAATTGTATCAAAAACTTCTGAATTTTGAAGATATACATTCATAATATCTCTATCTACTTTATGAAAATATTCCGAGTTCAGAAGAACATCTTTTAATTCCTTTTCATTTAATGCTTTTAAATATGGCTTATTGATTTTAAGTAAAGTATAAAAAGTAACAAAAGAAATAATTTTTGAATAGTTTGAATCTTCACTATGTTTAAACGACTTGAACTGTGTTTCAGCAAAAACTTCTTTCTTAGATACTTTAATGCCAAATGACTGACTTGCTTTTATAGATATTGTTCTAATTTTACTAAGTATATCTAATCTCAATTGCGATATATATTGTTTTTCTTCAATAGTAATCTCAGGATACTTTTTAGAAAACTTAATATCATCTAAATCACATATATCATCAATTAATTGTAGTCGGTATTTAAATATATCATCTACACCTATTTTCGCAGACACAGCTTTTGAAAATGATTTAATTTTTGAGAAATAAGAATTTTGATCAACATCATTTTTACCTAATATTTTTTGAACTTCTACTAAGAGATTAATATTTCTAATTTCAGCTTCTTTTACATAAGCTAGTTGATTATAAAAGAATGTTTTTCTTTTTATTAAGATTAATGATGATAATGTAAGTAGTAGAACAAAAACTAAAAGAAAAACTAAAACAATAAATGAATCAGGATTGTTCCCACTTGAAATTGAAAAGATTTCAGGGAACCTTACAACTAATAAACTTCCTGTTAAAAACAAAGTAAAATTAGATAGCATTATCGATTTATAATCTTGGTAAATTGAAGTAACAGCATAAGCTAAAAACATTGCTGTGAATGAACTTGGAGTTTCAAACTCAAAGACAATCATTATTGATATGAAATATATGAAAATTACAGATCCATACATTAAAATCTTTAAGTAATTATAATGATCTTGCTTATAAGAATAGAAAGAAAAATTAATTATCAAAAAGCTGATAAAAGTTAACATTAATGGCATAATACCGTCAAAGTTTCTACCAATTTTTAATAGAAGATATAAAACTAAAGCACCTAATAAAAACACAAGCACATTAACTATGATTGTCTTTTTCTTCAAATGCTCCAACTCTAGTTTCTCTTTGTATATTTCTAGTTGTGAAAACACATATTTATTAGGTTCTCTTAACATTTTCTCACCTCTCTATAAAGGTTTACTCTTTATTTTTCCAAACTGTCTTGGATATATCTTATTTGTAACTGCAACTTTTTCAATCTTTAGAACACTTCTAGAATTATCATCAATTTGAAAATTGAGGGTTTGTATGTATTTACCACCAAGAATCTTTATACCTTTAACACTTTCTTCAAGTTCTTCCTCGTATTTAGGTCCTTTTAAAGGTAAAAATAACCCGCCAACTTTGACAAATGGTAAGCAAAGTTCACTTAGTATGTTAAGTCTAGCAACTGCTCTAGCAGTCACAAAATCATAATAATTACGGTTTTTAAATTCTTCAGCTCTACCATGAATCAAATCTGCATTTATATCTAATTCCTTTGTAAGAACTTCTAAGAAACTAATTCTCTTTTTAAGTGCATCAATAATTGTAACTTCAAGAGATGGAATCATAATTTTTAATGGTAAACTAGGAAACCCAGCTCCACTTCCAACATCTAATAAACTCTTATTATTAAAATCAAAATACTTAATCAAGTATATGCTATCTAAGAAGTGTTTCTTCAATACTTCTTCGTATTCTGTAATAGCAGTTAAATTTAGTTTATTGTTCCAATCAACTAAAATCTCATAGTATTTTTCTAACTTTTCAACTTGAGAATCAGTTATTTCTATAGCATGTTCTGTAAATAGTTCTTTAATATTAATTTTCATAAAATCACCTGCTCATATTTTACCATATTTTAGACGTTTATTAAATAATAAAAAAATAATGGTTTTGCCATTATTTTTTGTTTTTACTCTTTAGGTATACAAGCAAAATAGAAATATCAGAAGGGTTAACACCACTAATTCTTGAAGCTTGTCCTATAGTAATTGGTTTTATTTTATTAAGTTTTTCTCTTGCTTCTAAGGCAAGATTGGAAACTTCTAAATAATCCATATCATTAGGAATTTTTAGCTCATCCATTTTCAAGAGTTTTTCAGCTTGTTTTAAGGCTTTTTTGATATAACCTTCGTACTTAATATCAATTTCCGCTTGCTCAATTACTTCATCTGAATAGTTAAGTTCAAGACCAAAATTTTTCATTAAACCAATTGAAATTTCAGGTCTTTTCAATAACGAATACAAATTACTTTTTTCTTTTAAGTTTGTTGATCCTAAAAGTTTAAGTGTTTCATTAATTTCTTTGCTTGGAGTAATAATTGTATTTAATAGTTCTGATTTGATTAAGTCTATATCTGATAACTTTTTATTAAAATTACTATAAATTTTTTCGTTTACTAAACCAATATCATATCCATATTCTCTTAACCTAATATCTGCATTATCATGTCTTAATAAAAGACGATATTCAGCTCTAGATGTAAGTAATCTATAAGGTTCTTTAGTTCCTTTTGTAACTAAGTCATCGATTAAAACACCTATATATGCTTCACTTCTTTTCAAAACAAACGGTTCTAAATTGTCAATTTTTCTACATGCATTAATACCGGCCATTAAACCTTGGCAAGCCGCCTCTTCATATCCTGATGTTCCATTAACCTGTCCTGCAAAGTATAAGTTATTTACATCTTTACTTTCTAGCGTTGGATAAAGAACAGTTGGGTCTATTGCGTCATACTCAATTGCATATGCATATTTGGCAATTTCAGCATTCTCTAAACCAGGAATTGTTTTTATCATTTCATCTTGAACATCATGTGGTAATGATGTACTAAAACCTTGAACATATATTTCATCGATGCTTTTTGACTCAGGTTCTAAAAATAGTTGATGTCGATTTTTATCACTAAATCTTACTAATTTATCTTCTATTGAAGGGCAATACCTAGGTCCTACACCTTCTACGACTCCACTATACATTGATGATTTATGAAGGTTTTTATTAATGATTTCGTGAGTATCTAGTGTTGTATAAGTTAAATAACAAGGCCATTGTCCTTCTGTATCGTAATCTATTTTGTTGTCAAAACTAAATGATCTTACAACCTTATCACCATCGTGTCTCTCGGTTTTAGTAAAATCAACACTACTTGTTTTAACTCTTGGTGGAGTTCCTGTTTTTAATCTGATTGTTTCAAAACCAAGTTCTCTTAAATGTTCACTTAGACCAAATGATGATTTTTGATTATCAGGTCCGCTTTTTGTAACACTATCACCAACAAGGATTTTACTTTGCATATACGTTCCAGTTGTAATAATTGTACTTTTTGATTCGTACTTTCTACCATCTTCCAAAATTATTCCAAAGCATTTGCCATCTTCTACGATTAATCTATCAACATAAGCTTCTAAAACTGTAAGATTTTTTTCAGCTAAAATAGTTTTGATCATTTCCTTAGGATATTCGACCTTATCAATTTGTGCTCTTAAGGCTCTAACCGCTGGTCCTTTTGATATGTTTAAAAGTCGCATTTGGATATGAGTTTTATCTGCATTTCTGCCCATCTCACCACCAAGTGCATCAATTTCTCTAACTACAATTCCTTTTGCCGGACCTCCAACACTTGGATTACACGGAGCAGAAGCAATCATATCGATATTTCCTGTTACTAACAATGTTTTTTTACCTAATCTTGCTGAAGACAAAGCGGCTTCGCTGCCTGCGTGTCCTCCACCTATAACTATAATGTCATACATAATTATCTACCTCTTATATCTATCAACATTTTATATCTTTATTGCAAAATAGTAAAGTATAATAACTTCACTTCTTTTCTTATTATACCTAATATATTATAATTGTTTTAAGAGGTGGTTAAAATGAATAAAAATTGTGTGCTGATTATAGAAGATGAACCAACTATCAATCGCATTGTTTCAAATTATTTTCAAACTGAAGGTTTCAAAGTATTTAGCGCTTTAGATGGTTTTAAAGGACTACAGTTGTTCAGCCAACATGATATTGATTTGGTTTGCCTAGATATAATGATGCCTAATATCAATGGATGGGATGTTGCTAAAACAATAAGACAAACTTCAAACATCCCTGTTATTATGATGAGTGCCCTTAGTGAAGAAGAAGATATTCTAAAAGGCTATTCTCTAAAAGTTGATGATTATATCACAAAACCTTTTAATCCAAAAGTATTAGTAGCTAAAGCTATTAACTTACTTGAAAGATATAAAAACTCAGAACCAAATACAAAGACTACTGGAATTCTTAATATAAGTAATATTAAAATGGACCTAGATACTCACAAAATATTCATAAATGACTCTGAAGTTTATATGTCAAAAACCGAGTTTGATTTACTTAAATATTTTCTTGAACACGAAGGTAAGATTTGTTCTAGAAACCTATTGCTAGACGAAGTATGGGGAATAGACGTATACGTAGAGGATCGCATTGTTGATACATATGTAAAGAAATTAAGAAAGTATTTAGGAGAAAATGCTCACTTTATTAAGACTGTCTTTGGTGTAGGATATAGATTTGAAGCCACTGAATAGTTACGAGTATATTAAAAAGAAATTCTCTTCATTTCTTAATATCTTTATAAAAATCTATAAAAAGCGTTCACTAACAACACAACTTATATTTACAGTAGCGTTAATTTTTATTACTTTCTTTAGTCTACAGGCAATTTTAAATGCTCAGTTTTTCTCAAATTACTATACAAAAAAAGAATTTAATTCAATACATCAACAAATTATGATTTATGTAAATGAGATGAATGACAGTGACACTGGTAATTATTATGATGAAATGTATGCTTTTACGACTAATAATAACGCCTATTCAGTTACTATGTCCGGAGACTTCAGAATAATAGAATCAAGTTATACTAACTACTATTTAACAATCGCAGATGATAATTCAGAAAACATATATAATGTAATCATTCCAAATGATTCCTATGTGTTTAATGTAAATGAGAAATATAACTTAATAATCAATCCTTACAATGATGAGTTTTATCAAGCTACATCAATGACTTTAGATGGCTCGTCTACATCATTATTCACAGAGACTTGCTCTTCTGGTTGTATAACCTTTACAGGAGAAATATCATCAATTCAAAAACCATCAAACATTAATTATCTGTTCAAAGATAATTCAATAATAAAACAAGAAGTTTCTAAACTATCCTCAAACCTAATAAATATTGATAATCATTCTTATGAGAATGGTTATTGGTATCAAAGTGAATCAGGAAGCATTCAGACACTAGTTTTTATTCATGAATTAAACACATGGGATTATATGTTAACTGTAGTCCCAATTGAAAATCCTAAAGACATTATAGCAATAGTTTCAGCATACAATAATTATGTTTATCTAACAGCTGTAGCGATTGTATTGCTGTGGAGTTTCAGACTAAGTTCAGTTATTTCAAAACCAATTCAAAATATTGAGGCAGTTACAAAAGAAATTGCCAACTTAAACTTTGAGGTTGAAGCTCATGAATACAATAATAAAGAAAATGAATCCTTATCAAAAAGTATCAATTTAATATCACGGAATTTAAAAGAGACGTTAGATACAATTTCTACTAAAAATGAGGAATTGGTTTCCTTATATAACGAACAATCTACCCAATACTCTCTGAAAAAACAACTTGTATCATCAATTTCTCATGAACTAAAAACACCTTTAATGATTATGCAAGTAACAATTCAAGGAATATTAGATGGTGTTGTTAAACCAGAAGAAACACAAAACGAACTTAATAATGTAATAAATGAGATTAATAAATCATCAATCATGATTCAAGATTTACTTCAAATTTACAGGTTAGATGATGCGTCAACTAAGCTTGATATTGGAGATTTTAACCTCTCAGAAGTAGTAAAATTCTTTATAAACGATTTTGATTCTGTTATCTTAAAGTATCAATTTGATTTAGATTTAATCATCGATGATGATATTTATATTGAAGGTGATATGAAGCTTATCAAACGAGTAATATCTAACTTCATAACAAACGCAGTAAAATATACACCAGAGAAAGAAAAAATTTCAGTAATAGTACAAGAAGATGATGACTATGTTACTTTCGAAATAAGAAATTATGGAACTTCAATAGATGAAAAACTATTAAAAAATATATGGATGCCCTTTTTTAGAGTAGAACACCAAGAAAGTTCTAGACTTAAGACGAAAGGTACTGGAATTGGTTTATTCTTAGTTAGTGAAATTCTGAAAGCCCATGAATTTGATTTTGGAATAGAGAATATAGAAAATGGGATTTCAGCTTATTTTAAAGCTCCAAAAGCATAAAAAAACTATGATATTTATCATAGTTTTTTTTATTTAACCATTCCTAGTTCTTTAAATGCTTTATAAAACCCATCATCAGATACATTTGATGTTACATAATCTGCTTTTTCTTTTAGTTCATCATTTCCATTACCCATAGCTATTCCGTAATTACAATATTCAATCATTGAAATATCGTTAAATCCATCACCAATAGCAATCGTATTTTCAATATCAAAATTAGTATGTTTAAGTAATCTACTAATACCCAAATCCTTCATACCTTCCCCTTGGTTTACATCCATTCCACAATCGTTTGCAATATGAAACGTTAAGTTTGGAAACTTACTAGCAATAGTCAAGTAATCACTATTATTATAAAATAAAACCATTTGCAAGACTTTATGTTCTTTATAAAAATCAGGGTAAACTTGAGGAACTTCTAAGTGAAAGTATTCACTAAACTTAGCAGGCAAATCAGTATACGAATTTTGAGTAGTATAATGATTTACACCTTCAAATCCAATATCAATCTTGTTTTGCTCACAAAAACTAACTAACTCATCAATATATTCAAAATCGATCGTATCCTCACTTACAACATGGCCTTTGTATATAACATATCTTCCATTAGCAGCAATATATGAGTCTACACCCATTTCTTTATCCATACCATAAAATAACGATGGACAACGACCGGTGCACAGTATTACCTCATGTCCGTTTTCTTTTAATTCCTTTATTGTCTCAATTGTTTTTCTTGGAATAGAATTAGTTGAATGATCTAAAACAGTTCCATCTAAATCTACAAAAATCATCTTTTTCATTTTTTACATCCTAACTACATGAATAAATACTTTATCAAATCTGTATTTTCAGTAATAAAATCGTTTTTAACACTATATTTAATAATATTACCATCTCTGGTAAAATTCAACATATTTAAAGACTTAAATTTCATTAGGTGTTTGGATATATTTGATTGCCTAAGATTCAGTAATTCAACTAACTCGCTAACACACAGCTCATCAAATTCAACAAGTTTCATAAAAATATCAAATCGACTCTTTTCGCCTAACAATTTGATTATTTGGTACTTCTCCATTTTTATCAACTCCATTATGATTATACAGTAATATTACCACACAGCAATGTAATAAACAAGCAAAAAAAAATATCTCTTATCAAGCACCCTTACCCACATAGATAAAAAATTTAAGGCTGCTTCGTTCCCGACCTGACCTGATTCATTATCACCTATTGGATAAGGATGATTGATAAGAGATAAAATGATTATACCACAAATTTTATTTCTGTCTAAGTTTTTTGAAAAAATTAGTTATAACACTTCCACATTCTTCACTTAAAATTCCTTCTGTTACTTCAACAGTATGATTAAACTTCTGATCAAACAAATCTATTACAGATTCATGACATCCACTTTTTAAGTCTCTTGCTCCATATACTACTCTGTCTAACCTTGATTGTATAATTGCACCTGCACACATTGGACAAGGTTCAATAGTCACATATAAAGTACATCCTTCTAGTCGCCATGATTTTAGTTTTTTATTTGCTGAATTTATTACATTAATTTCGGCATGTCCTGAAGCCATATTTGTCTTTTCTCTACTATTATGCGCTCTCGCTATTACTTTATCGTTCTTAACAACAATAGCTCCAATTGGAACTTCACCCTTTTTTTCCGCTTTTTTTGCCATTTTTAATGCTAACTTCATATACTTTTCGTCTTTTGTCATTTTAGTTGCCCTTTGTAAGGATTAGGTTTCCTATATACTTTATGACAACTTCTACATCTAGCCTCATATGATTCACTAGCTCCAACTAAAACGATTGGATCTATATATCTCGCAGGTTTATCGTTAACAATTCTCTGTGTTCTTGTTGCCGGAGCTCCACAAACTACACAAATCGCAGTTAGTTTTGTTACATATTCAGCTAGTGATAGTAACTTTGGCATAAAACTAAATGGTTCTCCTCTAAAATCCTTATCCAAACCACTAACAATAACTCTAATTTTCTTACTTGCTAAATAATCTATTATTCTAACAGCTTCTTCATCCAAAAATTGAACTTCATCAATCGCAACTACATCAGTTTCATCATCTATAAACTTAAAAATATCCTTAGCTCTTCTAATATTTACCGATTTTGTACGATTGTTGTTATGCGAAACTACTTCGTTTTCACTAAAACGATTATCAATATCTGGTTTAAAAACTACAATGTTTTTCCTAGCATATTCAAGACGTTTAACTCTTCTAAGAAGTTCCTCTGTTTTCCCAGCAAACATAGGTCCGCAAATCACTTCTATCCATCCATCTTTTTGGTTCAAATACATAAAATCACCCATTCTTTTTAATGTTATTATTCTACAATATTATTGATTTTTTAACAATACAATATCAAAAAAAATATAAAAGAAAATATAAATTATATAATTACCTATTACTATGCTGAAAAGGATATGATTTTTTCTTTATAAAAATTGTGTTTCATAGTTTGCATATTAACTACTTTAACAGCTTAAAACAGTCATTAACTGCTATTTAGAAGCCATATTTTTTTTCCTTAAACACCTTTTTATTATACCATATTTATGTTATAATTGTTTGGAATATAAAATAAATACAAAAGGAGACAATTATGGGTAATAAATTTGAAATTGCAGAAGACAAAAAACAGGAATTACTAAAAGAAATTAAGAGATACAAAAAAACTCCTGGACCTCTGATGCCTATATTGCATGAAGCACAAAGAATTTTTGGTTGTATACCAGTTGAAGTTCAGAAAATTGTTTCAATCGAAACAGGTGTGAGTATTGCAGAAATTAATGGTGTGGTTACTTTTTATTCTAGCTTCACACTAAATCCAAAAGGTGAACACATTGTTGGTGTTTGTCTGGGTACCCCTTGTTATGTAAGAGGTTCACAAACAATCTTGGATGCTGTAAAAAGTGAACTTGGTGTGAATGTAGATGAGACTACTGAGGACGGTTTCTTTACGCTAGAAGCAATAAGATGTATTGGTACATGTGGGATGGCACCAGTAATGAGTATTGATGAAAACGTATATGGTGAAATCAACGTTACTAAAGCTCAAAAATTAATAAGAGAAGCACGTAGTAAGTAATGGATATAAACGACGTATTAAAATTATTAGATGCAAAACAGTTTAATCAAGAATGTCCTCATTGTGTAAGGGAAATTAATTACGCATTTGTTTGTGACCTGATGAGTGATGCATTAATGTTATTAAAGAAAATGCCAAGTCATATTGGTGCTCACGGCGCTTTAGTTACTGGATTAGTTACTAATCAAGCTCTAAGAACTGCTGAAATACTTGATTTAGAAACGATTATTTTTGTTAGAGGAAAAACACCTGCCCAATCAGTTATCGATTTAGCTGATGAAATTGGAATAACTCTAATTGGTTCTAGTTTAACAATGTATCGAGCTAGTGGACTATTGTTTAATGGCGGAGTTAAAAGTTATGAATCAGTTTTAGAGGAAGAAGCATAATATTGGAAAATATCAGTTTGAATTTTCAAATTGAGAGAAACGATATTGCCAATGCAGGTACTGTTTCAAGTCTAACAAAAAGACATCTTAAAAAAAGAGGTCTTTCAAGAAGTTTTGTAAAACGCGTGACAATTGGAGTGTATGAAGCAGAAATTAATGTTGTAATTCACTCGTATGGTGGTACTGCAAATCTAAATATCGAAAACGATTATGTCGAAATTGAGTTTAAAGATGTTGGACCAGGAATTGAATGCATTTCTACTGCAATGCAAGAAGGATATAGTACAGCAAGTCCATATGCTATTGAAAATGGCTTTGGCGCTGGAATGGGGTTACCCAATATTAAATCTGTATCTGATGAAATGTACCTAGATTCGTCTGAAGATGGAACAACTCTAAGAATTAGGTTTTACATTAAGGATGAAGATTATGAGAATAAACCAATTAGTTAGTAATCATAGTTTTACTTTATTAACAAAAAAGCCAGACAATGTTTTAATCAATAATGTTGTCGCTTGTGACTTATTGTCACATGTAATGGCAAATGCTGATGAAGGCGATGTTTTAATTACAGTTCTAAATAACATAAATGTTTTAGGCGTTGCTTCGTTACTAGATTTAAGTTCAGTTATATTTTCATATGATATCAATGTTGATGACAGTATTATTTTAAAAGCTAACGAGTTAAACATCCCCTTGTTTAAAAGCAAATTAACTACTGCTGAAGTAGTTTACTTACTAAAAGAAATGGACAAAGAAATTGAGTAGTTTTTTTTATGATATTCATATTCACTCAATACTAAGTCCATGCGCTGATGTATTAATGACGCCAAATAACATCCTTAACATGGCAATGCTAAAAGAACTTGATTTTATTAGTATTACTGATCATAACTCAACAAAACAGCTAAAAGTTTTTGAGGAATTACTAGAGAGTTATGATTTGGTTTTATTACCAGGTGTTGAAGTTACCGTTTTAGAAAACTTTGACGTATTATGTTATTTTGAGTCTATTAAATTAGCAAATCAGTTTAATACTATTCTAGAAAAACATTTGCTTAATGATTGGGGAAACTACTCCAAGAACGATCAAATCATCACTGATATATATGATCAGGAAATAAGTACTTATGATTTACCACTTACAAAAACAAACTTACCTTATAAAGAATTAGTTAAGGTAGTAAGAAATTTAGATGGTGTGATAGTACTAGCACATGTAAACAGAAAAAATTCATCTGCATTAAATTCATATAATCTATCTGATATTGATTTTGATGCAATTGAACTACAAAAATATGGTTCTGAAGAGTTTTTATCTGAAAATGAATATCTTTTAAAATATAAAATACTTTATAATTCAGATTCTCATACACTTATGAGTATTTCTGAAAAAGAATATTCAGTTGAGTTAGAAACTAAGACAATCAAAAGTTTTTTGAATCATCTTAGAGGTAAATTATGAACGAATTATCATTACATATTTTAGATATTTGTCAAAACTCAACAAAGGCTAATGCTACACTAATATCAATACTTATAGAAGAACGTACTGAAGAGAACACGTTTACAATAGATATTATTGATAATGGTGATGGTATGGATAAAGAAACTTTAGAAAGAGTTACTGATCCTTTTTTCACAACAAGAACTACTAGAAAAGTTGGTTTGGGAATATCTTTATTTAAAATGGCTGCCGAGCAGTCAAATGGATTTTTAAATATTCAATCAGAAAAAACAAAAGGTACTACACTAAAGTGTATGTTTGAGCTCAACAATATTGATAGAGCTCCACTTGGTAAAATTGAAGAAACAATCGCAATCCTTCTTCTAAATGCAGAAGGTGCAGATATAGTTTACAAACATGTTGTTAATGATTTAATCTATATTTTCGACTCCAGAGAAGTAAAAGAGGTACTAGAAGACGTACCGTTAACAGATTTAAATGTAATAGTTTGGATTAAAGACAATATAAAAGAAGGAATATTAAATATACATAAGGAGGAAACATTATGAAATCTTTAGCTGATTTAAAGAAGATTCGTGATGCCGCTCAAAAGAAAGTTACAATGAGAGGTAAAAACGATGGGACAAGAGTATTAGTAGGTATGGCTACTTGTGGGATTAGTGCCGGTGCTCGTCCTGTTATGAACAAATTTGTTGAATTAATTACAGAAAAAAATCTTGATACTGTTACAGTTACACCTGTAGGTTGTATTGGGGAGTGCTCTATTGAACCGATTGTAGAAGTACTAGTGGGTGAGCAAAGAACTACATACTGTCGAGTTGACGAAAAAGTTGCAGAAAGAATCTTTACTGAACATATTATTGGTGGCAAAGTTGTCGAAGATAATATTATCGGTAAATTTAGATTATAGGTGAGAATATGTTTGAAAGATCGCATGTACTAATTTGTAGTGGTTCAAACTGTATTTCTCGTGGTTCTAAATCACTAAGAAACGAGTTCGAAGAACATTTATCAAATTTAGGAATTAGAGAAGAAATTAAATTAGTTAACACAGGATGTGTTGGATTGTGTGAACAAGGGCCTTTCGTTATTGTTTACCCAGAAGGTGTATTCTATGCTCAAGTAAAAAACAAAGACATTAAAACAATCTGTGAAGAACATCTTTACAAAGGAAGAATTGTAGAGAAATTAGTATTTGATGAAGCTCTCTCTGATAAAAAAGAAGTAAAAGCTTTTGATGAAATTAAATTTTACTCAAAACAAACTCGTGTAGCTCTTAGAAATTGTGGATTAATTAATCCAGACGATATCGAAGAATACATTGCAAAAGAAGGTTATCATGGTTTAGGTAAAGTCTTAACTACAATGACACCTCAAGAAGTTATTGATGAAATGTTAAAATCAGGACTTCGTGGTCGTGGTGGTGGTGGATTCCCAACAGGAAGAAAATGGGATTTTGCTTTAAAAAATGAATCTGATCAAAAATACGTTATTTGTAATGCAGATGAAGGAGATCCAGGAGCATTCATGGATCGTGCATTATTAGAGGGAGATCCTCATAGTATATTAGAAGGTTTAATGATTGCTGGTTATGCAATTGGAGCTAATAAAGGTTATATTTATGTTCGTATTGAATATCCAACAGCCATTGAAAAACTTAAAACTGCAATTGCACAGGCGACAAACCTTGGATTGCTAGGAGAAAATATTTTTGACACTGGATTCAATTTTGATATTGAACTACGTCTAGGTGCTGGGGCATTTGTATGTGGTGAAGAAACTGCATTAATCGCATCTATCGAAGGTGGACGTGGTATGTCTAGAAATAAACCTCCATTCCCTGCTGCAAAAGGATTATGGGGTAAACCAACAATAATTAATAACGTTGAAACTTTAGCTAATATTCCTGCGATTTTACATATGGGTGCAGATTGGTTTGCACGTATTGGTGTTGAAGGAAATCGTGGAACAAAAGTATTTAGTTTAGGTGGAAATATCAAAAATGCTGGGTTAGTAGAAGTTCCTCTAGGTACTACACTTCGTGAAGTAGTATATGAAATTGGTGGAGGTATTCCTGGCAATAGAGCTTTAAAAGCAGTACAAACTGGTGGACCATCAGGTGGAGCAATTCCTGAACACTTAATGGATTTACCTATTGAATATGAAACATTAGTACAAGCTGGATCGATGATGGGTTCTGGTGGGATGGTAGTAATTGATGAAAACAACTGTATGGTTGATATTTGTCGTTTCTACTTGGATTTCACTTGTGAAGAATCTTGTGGAAAATGTACACCTTGTCGTGAAGGTACTAAAAAAATGTTAGAATTGTTAGAAATTATTTCTAGTGGTGAAGGTACTTTAGAGGATATTGATCGTTTAGAAGATTTAGCTAAAATGGTTAAAAGCTCATCTCTATGTGGATTAGGTCAAGCTGCACCAAATCCAATTCTTTCAATGCTAGAACATTTTAGACCTGAATTTGAATCACATGTTGTTGAAAAAGTTTGTCCTGGTGGAGTATGTAAACCATTAATAAAACTTGTAGTAACAGATACTTGTATCGGATGTACTAAGTGCGCTACTAACTGTCCTGTTGATTGTATCGAAGGTAGTTTAAAAGAAATGCATAAAATTGACACTTCAAAATGTATCAAGTGTGGAGTATGTAAAAACATATGCCCAGTTGAAGCAATTGTAAGTGTGTAGGAGGTATAATCATGGAAAAAGTTACTTTAAAAATCAACGGAGTTGAAACTACAGTTGAAAAAGGTACTTCTGTACTGAAAGCTGCTGAAGGAATAGGAATAAATGTACCTAGATTATGTTTCTTAGAAGGTATTAACGAAACATCATCTTGCCGTATGTGTGTTGTAAAAGCAAAAGACTTAAAAGGTTTAAAAACTTCATGTACTCTTGTAGCTGAAGAGGGTATGGAGATTGAAACTGATACAAAGGAAATAAGAGAATCAATTAAACAAAATTTACAACTATTAGCTAGTAATCACATCTTTGAATGTTGGACTTGTGAAAGAGAACACAATTGTGAGTTCTTAGATTTAATGAGAAGATATGGTGTAGAAAATGTTTATGGGGAAAGCAATGACTTCCATAAAAAGCCAAGATTAATCAATGATTCTTCATCATCAATTGTAATTGATAGTGGAAAATGTATTCTATGTGGTAGATGTGTTACTGCATGTGAAAAACAATCTGGATTAAGCATTCTTGATTTTAATGAACGTGGTAATGAAACTTATGTAGGACCTGCTTTATTCCATAACATGGAAGATAGCGGATGTATCTATTGTGGTAAATGTATCCAAGCATGTCCTGTTGCTGCTATTAAAGAAAAATCTCACATTGAAATGGTTGACGATGTTTTAAGAGATCCAAACAAAAAAGTTATCGTTTCTGCCGCTCCTGCTGTTCGTGTAGCACTTGGAGAAGAATTTGGTTCTAAAATCGGAGAAAATGTTGAAGGGAAAATGTACAAATCATTTGAACTTCTAGGATTCGATGAAATTATGGATACAAACTTTGCAGCTGACTTAACAATCTTAGAAGAAGGAACAGAATTTATTAATCGTGTTCAAAACGGTGGAAAACTTCCATTATTTACTTCTTGTTCACCTGGTTGGATTAACTATATAGAACAATACGAACCAGAATACTTAGATAATTTATCAACTGCTAAATCACCTCAACAAATGGCTGGTGCTGTTGCTAAAAATTATTATGCTAATAAACTAGGATATAATAAAGAAGATGTTGTGTTTGTTTCTATTATGCCTTGTATAGCTAAAAAAGAAGAAGCTAACAGACCAGAAATGGAATTTGAAGGTGTTAGAGACGTTGATTATGTTTTAACAACTAGAGAATATGCTAGATTAATCAAAAGAAGAGGAATTAACTTCATGAATTTAGAAGATGGTGTTCCTCAAAGTGATTTAGCTAAATATACTGGTGCTGCTCCAATCTTTGGTGCAACAGGTGGAGTTATGGAAGCTGCTTTACGTACTGTTTCTGAAATATTAGAAGGTCATACAACTCCTATTGATTTTATGGAAGTTCGTGGTATGACAGATATGAGAGAAGCAACATATAGAGTTGCTGGTATTGATGTTAATGTTGCTGTTGTAAGTGGTGGAACTGGAATTCAAGAGTTCTTCAAACATATGAGAAAAACAAAAAAACAATACCACTTCGTTGAATTTATGGGTTGTATTGGTGGATGTATTAATGGTGGTGGACAACCAATCCATTCTGCAAAAATACAAGACACTGTTGACATCAAAGCTGAAAGAGCAAACTCATTATATGAAATTGATGCTAACTCTCCAAAACGTAAATCACATTTAAATCAAGTTGTTATGGATTTATATACTGAATGGCTTGGTGAACCAAATTCTCATAAAGCTCATGAGTTATTACATACTCATTACAAAAAAAGAGAATTCTATAAATAAAATAAAAACTGGCTTAATAGCCAGTTTTTTTATTGAAAAAAAAGGTAAATAAAAAGCCGCATAAGCGGCATATTTTATTCTTGTTCTTGTTCTGATTTAATTCCGTAACGTTTGTTGAATCTTTCAACACGACCATCTGCTTGAGCAAATTTTTGCTTACCAGTATAGAATGGGTGACAGTTTGAACAAGTATCAACACGTACTTCTTTCATAACACTTCCACCTTCAAATTCGTTACCACAAGTTGTACATACAATATTAACTACATTGTAATTTGGGTGAATTCCTTTTTTCATCGTTATTACTCCTTCCGCCATGGCAAAAACCATAGTAAGTTTTATTAGCTAATAAATTATAACAAAGAAATTAGTATTAATCAAGCAAAAAATATTAAATTACATACATGAAAAAAAATATACTTACAACATTATTATATATATATTATATGTTATAATATGAATGAAATTAAAGAAGGTGAATATATGAGAAATATTGATGTAACAGAAGTGACGAAAGTTGTTAAAGATTCAGTTATCAAAATTAACCACACATTAAGTAATTCTCTTGTATCCTTAATTAAGAAAGCTAAGGAAAATGAGAGTAAGGAAATATCAAAGTCAATACTTGATGATATATTAAATAATCAGGAGATTGCTAAAGAAGGCAATATTCCTCTTTGTCAAGACACTGGTATGGTTGTTGTTTACCTTGAAATTGGTAGAGAAGTAATATTAAGTGGAAACATATACGATGCTATTAATGAAGGCGTTAGACAAGGGTATCAAGAAGGTTATTTGCGAAAAAGTGTAGTTGATCATCCTTTTAAGAGATCAAACACAAAAGACAATACACCAGCTGTGATTCATACAACAATTACAGAAGGTTCGAAAATTAAAATGAAAATCGCATCAAAAGGTGGAGGTAGTGAAAATATGAGTAAGGTTACCATGTTAACTCCAACTGAAGGAATCGAAGGTGTTAAAAAGCTAGTTCTTGATACGATAAAATACGCTGGTGGTAAACCTTGCCCACCAATAATTGTTGGAATTGGAATCGGTGGAAACCTTGAAAAAAGTGCTATAATCGCAAAAGAATCATTATTAAGAGATTTAAATGATGAGGCAAGTGATCCAATAATAAATAAACTCGAAAAAGACTTGTACAAAGAAATTAACAAGCTAGATATAGGACCAATGGGTGTTGGTGGTGACACTACTTGTTTAGCTGTAAAAGTGAACTATTATCCAATGCATATTGCAGCATTACCTGTTGCAATTAACATTCAATGCCACTCTGCAAGACATACGGAGGTAATTATATGATTAAACTAATAACTCCTATCTCTTCAAAAGATATCGAAACTCTAGTAGTTGGGGAAAAAGTCCTTTTTACAGGTACAATTTATACCGCTAGAGACCAAGCTCATCTACGCCTAATAGACGAACCAAATCCTGCTTTTAATCTAGAAGGTAGTGTCATCTATTACGTTGGTCCATCTCCAAAGAAAGATGGTTTTGCAATCGGAGCTAGTGGTCCAACATCATCATATCGAATGGATAAGCTTTCTCCACCATTAATGGAACGTGGTTTAAAAGTAATGATTGGTAAAGGCGATAGATCAGAAGAATTTCGTAAAGAGATGATTAAGAATAAAGCTGTCTACTTAATTGCTACTGGTGGTGCGGGAGCATTACTAAGTAGTAAAATTAAGAAATGTGATTTGATTATGTATGAGGATTTAGGGGCAGAAGCAGTTTACAAATTAGAAGTTGAAGAATTTCCATGTTTTGTAGCTTATGATATTTATGGAAATAGCATATTTGATAGATCATGATTGATTATAAAAAAGAGAGTCTGAAACTTCATCTCGAGGCAAAAGGTAAAATTGAAGTTATATCAAAAGTTCCTCTTAAAAACAAGGACGATCTTTCCTTAGCATATACTCCTGGTGTCGCAGAACCATGCGTTCACATCGCAAGAAATAGTGAGGATGCATATAAATACACTTCAAAAGGGAATATGGTTGCAGTTGTATCAGATGGTAGCGCAGTTCTTGGACTAGGAAATATCGGAGGATTAGCTTCTTTACCAGTTATGGAAGGTAAAGCTTTATTGTTTAAGGAATTTGCCAATGTTGATGCATTTCCAATTGTCCTAGATACACAAAATCCTGATGAAATAATTGAAATTGTAAAAGCAATATCACCAACATTCGGAGGTATCAACTTAGAAGATATTGAAGCTCCTAAATGTGTATACATAGAAAGAAGATTAAAAGAAGAGTTAAGCATACCTGTTTTTCATGATGATCAACATGGTACTGCTATAGTTTTAGCAGCTGCTCTTATAAATGCTACAAGATTAACAAAAAGAAGAATTGAAGATTTAGAGGTAGTACTTGCAGGTACTGGAGCAGCTGGAAATTCAATTGCTAGAATGCTTAAAAAACTTGGAGTAAAACACGTTTTTGCATTCAATAAAACTGGTGTGTTATCACATGACAAATATAATGATTATAATTTTTTAGATCAAGAACTGTTAGATTTAAAGATAATCTCTGAACCAAACGATAAAGAAAAAATATCTTTACAAAACCTTATAGTTAATAAAGATGTCTTTATAGGTGTAAGTGCAAAAGGAATTTTATCTAAGGAAATGGTAAAATCAATGCATAAAGATCCTTTTATATTTGCAATGGCAAATCCTGATCCTGAAATTACTTTTGAAGATGCAGTTGAAGCTGGTGCATACATAATTGGAACTGGTAGAAGTGATTATCCGAATCAAATTAATAATGTTTTAGCATTTCCTGGTATATTTAGAGGGGCACTAGATTCACGTGCTAAAAACATCACAGAAGAAATGAAACTAAGTGCTGCAAAAGCTATAGCACATATTATTACAGATGATGAACTAAGTAGAGACTATATCATCCCATCAGCGTTCAATAAAGAAGTTGTAAAAAGGGTTAGTAAGGAAATAATTAACCACGTAAAGGGTGTTAAATAATGAGATATAGAATTGAAACCGATTTAGCTGGAGAATGTAAAATACCAGCTGATGCATATTATGGTATAAACTCATTTAGAGCTAAAGAGAACTTTGTAGTATCAAATGTAAAAGTTCACAGACAAATGATAAAATCATTAAGTGTAGTAAAACGTGCAGCTGCATATGCAAATATGAAAGCTGGTAATATTAGCGTTGAGATAGCAGATGCAATAATGCTTGCTTGTGATGATGTTTTAAATGGACGTTTAATATCACAGTTCATAACAGATATGATCCAAGGTGGAGCAGGAACAGCTATGAATATGAACATGAACGAAGTAATTGCTAACAGAGCCGAAGAAATACTTGGAGGTAACCTAGGAGAATATAAAATTGTTCATCCTATTGATCATGTTAACTTTGCTCAATCTACAAACGATGTTGTTCCAACCGCTGCGAAAATCGCATCAATAAGAATGACAAAAAAACTTATAACTGAGTTAAAAAAACTTCACAAGACATATATTGATTTAGCTCACAAA
>Ga0193951_1000248_pt1 | contig 25406 bp, 28 predicted proteins | sample BB_2_MG_FD_140370 | JGI IMG/M metagenome (GOLD analysis project Ga0193951, IMG submission 140370) | Microbial mat bacterial communities from the Broadkill River, Lewes, Delaware, United States - BB_2_MG | ecosystem: Environmental > Aquatic > Freshwater > River > Microbial mats | place: USA...
AAAATTAACTATAAAAATTAAATAACATGAGTAATAACGGAAATACAGTTTTAGGGATACTAGCAGGAACAGCAGTAGGAGCGGTTTTAGGAATTTTGTTTGCCCCAGATAAGGGTAGTGTAACTAGACAGAGAATTGCAGACGAAGCAGCAACGAAAAGAGATTTGATGGCAGAGAAGGCTACCGAATTAAGAGATTCTTTAGGTAATAGCATTTCTTCTCATAAAGAAAATTTAGACCATCAAGTAGAATCTATAGTTTCTAATGCAAGTTATAAGGCAGAAGATGTCATCACTACACTTGAGGCGAAATTAAAGGATTTAAAAGCTAAGAATAAGAATTTACAGAAAAAAGCCTAATAAATGAGTGTTTTTGACGACATAAACCATACAGCAAGCAAAGTTTCACATATTGGTGAGCGCTACGTTAAGGCGTCTCACCAATATTTTAGATTGAAAATTTTTCAACAACTAACATTGTCATTAAGTTTAGTGACTAAGGTATTGGCTGTAGGAAGCCTATTGTTTGCAGGCTTAGTATTCTTATCTATTGCAGCAGCATTAGAAATAGGTAATGCTTTAAATAGCTATGCGCTAGGATTTTTAATAGTAGGTGTGGCTTATGTTATACTGTCACTTATAATCTATAAGTTAAGAACAAAATTCAATTCGTTTATCATAAAAAAAGTAGGACTTAAATTTTTTAATTAATATGAAGACATACGCCACATTTGAAGAAATTGATAACGATTTAAAACGTTTTAAGCTAGAGCGTGATATTGCATGGGAAGAATTAAAATTGACAAAAGGTGAATTTAAGGAAGATTTACAGCCATTAAATTGGGTAAGTACAGCCTTAAAATTAACTGGGAAATACAGTTTTATTGCACTAATTAGAAAATGGATTTTTAAAAAGTAATTTTCAGCTTGTTTTAGTCTTACATGTCTAATAAATTTAGTTTAGTTTTTATGTAAAATTTAAAACGACCTTAAAGTAAGATATGGGGTAAACTAAACTCCTTCAGATCGGTCCTCTAAATTATATGGTTTAGCAGGACTTTTTAATGCATTCTCACCAGCGCTCTAAGTTCTATACAGTTAACTTTTAAACTTATAGAGCAAATTTGTTGAGGTTCATAAAATTACCTTTGATTAGTAACCAAAAAGAATTACAAATGAACATATACGAAGCCATACGAATTGACCACGATATCCAAAGAGAGCTTTTAGACAAATTAATACAGACTAAAGGAGACTCAAAAGAGAGAACGGAAATTTTTAATAAACTAAAAAGAGAACTCGATTTGCATGCCAATGCAGAGGAGCGACACTTCTATAAACCCTTAATTCCAACAGATATGATGCAAGAACATGCCAGACATGGAATTGCAGAGCACCATGAGATTGATGAGCTTATAGAACAGTTGGAAGAGACTGAAATGGACTCTTCAGCCTGGCTAAAAACAGCCAAGGATTTAAAAGAAAAAGTAGAACACCATTTGGAAGATGAAGAGCATACTTTTTTTCAGTTATCAGGTAAAATTTTAACCAAAAATCAAAAGGAGGAATTAGCAACAAAATATAATGCATATATGGAAACGCATCGGTAAAAATTAAGAATTAAATCTGTTTTTTATTTGAGCTAAAACTGAAATCTTTTGCATTAAGTTAGGTTGGGTAATTCCCTTAATTTTATCAAATAAAGTAAAGATGTTAAGTGATACACATCTCTAAAATAAAGTATCATAAATTTTAAAAAAAAATAGAATTATGAGTACTTACACAGAAGAAGTCGGAGAAAAATTAAACAATTTATTAGAAAAAACATACGATGCTGAAAAAGGTTTTACTAAAGCGGCAGAAAATATAGAACACGCTTCATTAAAATCATACTTTAGAAACAAAGCGCAAGAGCGTCTTAATTTTGGACGTGAATTAAAGCAGGAAATTAGAAGCTTTAATCAAGATGTAGACAAAGGAGGAAGTTTAACAGGAAAAGCGCACAGAGCGTGGATGGATGTTAAAAGTTTGTTTTCAGCCGATGATGAACAATCGATGTTAAACGAAGCCATTAGGGGAGAAAAAGCTGCTATTGAAGAATACGAAGATGTAATAAATGAGACAAGCCTCCCAATGAGTACAAAATCAATATTACAATCGCAGAAATCCACCATTACTAATGGGTTGGCAAAAATAAATGTATTAGAAGACTTACATTAATAGCGGAACATAGTTAGATTAGGTTTGGTTAGGTTGGGAAAGGTGTCATATGTAAATATGGCACTTTTCCTTTTTATAAATATTAGTTATATGAGTTAGTAATCGTATGAAATGTGTTAAATGTTTGTAGGTTAGTTGTTTATCTTTATATCATAAGGAATTAGACGAGCTAGTTTCGAATATTAATACTAAAAACCAAAAAATTATGTTACGTTGGACAATCACATTCGTTATAATAGCAATCATAGCAGCCATCCTTGGATTCGGAGGAATAGCAGGAGCAGCGGCAGGAATAGCAAAAATTATCTTCTTTATCTTTATAGTGCTTTTTGTACTATCTCTATTAAAAGGATTAATAAAGAAGTAATATAGATTATATAGCATTTATAAATAGCCTTGAGAAACATAAATCTCAAGGCTTTTTTTATTTTCACGGAAAACCGTGATAATTAGCATTTTCGATGTATGTAGTATTGTAATATTAATGAAAACACAATAGTAATGCCGTCTAAGTTTAGATAATAGAATAGCAATATATTACATTTGTCAATAGATTTTATAGCAATAATGCAAATTAGAAAAATAGTTTTTCTTGTATTCGGGGTGATGTGCTTTCTAGGTTTTACTCAAGAAAAGCAGCACAATTTTAGGGCGTTTGGTCACATGCCTAATGTTGTTAGCAATGATGTTTTTATAAAATTAAATGCAGCAGAAACACAGCAAGTCCGATTTCAATATTTAGATACTATTGCACAGATTTACCTTAAATCAGGTCATGCAGATTCTTTAATGCATTATGGTAAATTGATGAAAAGTGAAGCGTTTTATAAAGATTCAACGTTTCAGGATCTTAAAGAGATTAAGCTTAGAGCTTTATATTTTGAAGGGGTTGCTGCTCAAAAAATGGGATTGTTAGATGAAGCTACAAGCTCGTATATTCAAGGTATTGAAACATCAACTCCCAAAGATTATATTCATAATTATTTAAAATTACAATTAGCAGAAACGTATTTGTTTAAAGGTGAATTTAACAAAGCTCAAGAGCTTTTAGAAGAATTACCACAAGCCTATACAAATGATGATTTCTATTTGAAAAATGTGGTGATAAAAAGCTTTTTTTTAATTCTACATAAAGATTATGATTTAGCAAAAACGATGATAGATAAAGCATTGTCTAAAGCGTTTATAGAAGATTACCAAAAGTTAAAACTAGAATTACAACTCAATTTGGCAGAAATAGAGTTGAGGCAAGGTCATTACGAAACTCTAATTGATAGTTCAGAAACCATAAAAACTGAAGCTTTAAATAATGGGTTTTACGATTTGTACATTGAAGCAATTTTAGATATTGGCTATGGCTATGCGATGTTAAACAACTACGACATTTCACAAATGGCGTTAAGTACAGCCTATATAAATACCATTCAGTGGAACCGTTTAGAATTGCAACAAAAAGTTATAGATGCATTAGCAAGACTTTATAATGCCAAAGAAGATTATAAAAACGCCTATAGTTTAATGACCCAATACCAAAGTGTTAGTAGGGAAATAGCACGTAAGCAAAATCAACGTTTGGTAAAAGATTTAGAACTTAAATACGAAACCTTAAAAAAGGAAAAAGAGATTGATAAATTACAAAAAGATCAAATATTAAAAGAGGCAGAAATTGAAAGACAAACAACAATAAAGTATGCTTTTTTAATAGGTTTTTTAATCATTCTTATACCCGTTGTTTTATTGCTTGTGGTTTATTATCAAAAGCTACAAACGCAGAGTTTATTAAACAAGCAGCAAGAGGCTATAAATCAACAAGAAGTTAAGACTTTATTACAATCGCAGGAATTAGAATTGGCAAAAAATGCCATCGCAGTTCAATCTAAAGAACGCGACAGAATCGCTAGAGAATTACACGATAGTATAGGTGGTAATTTAGCAGGTATTAAATTAAAGATGAATAGTTTTGGTGACCATCAACCAGAATTTAGGCAGATTTTAAATCAGTTAGATATGACCTATAATCAAGTGAGAGAGATTTCTCATAGTTTAATTCCAAAAGAATTCGAAGGGGCTGCTTTTACGGATTTGCTTAATAATTATGTAAACACCCTAAGTAACACTTCAGTAGATTTGCGCCTAGACGTTTTTCCTAAAGAGGCTATCAATGAAATTAATGTGTCTATTCAAGTTGCCTTATTTAATATTATAAAAGAATTAATTACTAATGCTTTAAAACATGCTAAGGCCGAAGAAGTTAGTATTCAACTCACATCACTTCCCGAAGAAAAGAGTATAGAACTTATTTATGAAGACGATGGTATAGGATTCAATTTAAACGCTAATAATAAAGGCATAGGGCTACGTAATATTGAAACCAGAGTTGCCGATTTTAACGGGACAATTTCTATTAATACAGCTGAGAATAGAGGGACTGTAATAAGTATTAGCTTACCACAAACATAACTTATGAAAACACCATTTTCTATAATAATTGCAGACGATCATGCTATGTTTTTAGATGGCTTGACGAGTATTTTAGCAGAAGAAAAATCCATCAACATTATTCTTACAGCAAAAACAGGGACACAGGTTTTAAAGTATATAAGAATTAATACAGATCAAAAAGTAGATTTAGTTATTACAGATATAAATATGCCAGAAATGGATGGTGTAGAGCTCAATGCTGTAATAAAAGAAGAGTTTCCACACATCAAAACCCTTGTGGTTAGCATGCTTGAAGATGCTAAAAAAATAAAAACACTTACCGAAGCTAATGCAAATGGATATATTTCTAAAAATGCAGAAAAGACAGAGTTATTAAAAGCTATTACATCTATTTTAGGAGGTCAAAATTACTTTTCACCTCACATTAAGCAGATACTAATGGAAGCTATGTTTTCTGCTAAATCTCAACCTGAAATTTCATTAAGTAAACGAGAAACAGAAGTCTTAAAACTCATCGCACAAGAGTTTACAACTCAAGAAATTGCAGACCAGTTGTTTTTAAGTAAGCATACTATTGAAAGTTATCGTAAAAACCTTATCTCTAAGCTAGGAGTACGCAATTTGGCAGGTCTTACGCGTTATGCCGTAGAAAAAGGAATGCTTAAATAATATCTTTATCCCTGAAAACAGGGTAAGCACTTTTACTAGTTACCGTCTGTTTTGCACTGGCTTGTTTATTGAAATTTGCATCATAATTAATCACTAAAAATTAAACATTATGATTTACGGAATTTCATTAATTCTTTTGAGCATTATTGCAGTGCCATCACTTATTTTATCAAAAAAACCTAACGCACAAGAACTGTTAGACAAAGTCGCACCTTACCAAGGTTGGATAGGTATTGTCTTTTGCTTTTTTGGAGTTTGGGGAATTATTTCTGCCTTTCTTAATATGGGCTGGTTATCAGTAGCACCAATTTGGTGGATAACCTTATTAGCAGGAAGCTTTGTAGAAGCTGCACTTGGGTTTATGCTTGGCTTTGGTATGATAAACAAATTATTGCTAAGTAAAAACGAAGCGGCAAAGGAAAAAGCGGCCAAATTAAGAGAAACATTAGCACCCAAACTAGGTAAATTAGGTATTCTAGGCCTTGTAGTTGGCGGTTGGATGATTGCTGCTTCTTTTATGTTTACAGTATAACCACTATAATTCAAACCACTATATTTTATTATGAAACCTATTATTTTAATACTCATGCTATGTGCTTCAGTATATGCAAAAGCACAGCAAATAACACCAGAAAGATCAATTACAGTTCATGGTACAGTAGAAAAACCATTAGATGATGTAATGTACAAAACAGAAGTCACCTTGTCATTAGAAAAAGGCTATTATGGAGATGGTCCATATAAAACTTTAGACGAGTTGTTGGCTAAGTATTACGAAGAGGTTAAAAGTCTAAACATTGATACTTCAAAGTTTGTAAGGGATGATTTGGCTTTTGCGGCAATGGGTTATAGAACAGAGGGAACTGTTCTTAGATATGAAACCAAGAGCAAAAAAGATATTTTAAAACTTACTAATATAAAAATGTCTCAGGCCATGCCTTCTTATGTTCAGGTTAAATCTAAAATATTTGATGCAGAGATTAAGTTATTAACTCAAAAAGCTCTGGAAAATGCACGCAAAAATGCAGAATTACTTGCGGAAGTTTCAGGAGAGAAAATAGATAAAATATTTTCTATAAGTAGTTACGATTTAGGGGAGGAGTCGTATTGGAGAGCTGCAAATTCTGGCACGGAATATCTTAGATTAACCGTTGTGTATACATTAAAAGACTAATATTTAGTTTTTATTTAGGGGTGAAGTCTGCGTTACATTATTTTAAAAGATGTGCGCAGGCTTTATATATTTTAAAATTTTTACCGTTTGAGTTTTATTCTATACGTTTATAATTTTCAGAATAAATACGATTACCATCTTCATCTAACTCAATTTGTTGAAAACGATTGTTCTGTAATTGTAATTCAAATTTAAACGCTTTTTTTTCAGCAATCACCTCATTCATTACCGCAGATCCAAAATCTAAAACTTCAGTAAGAGTATCGTCTTTATACTTATAAGTGCCATACCCAAACCATTCAGAAGAATCTGCAGGTTTATGTTTACACCACATGACTTTTGTGTCTGTATACATTTTTAATTGTCTAGAGCTTGAAGATGTATTAAAAGAATCTACAGCCACATTATCTTTATAATTATAAAATCCAACTAATTCCCATGTGCCTTTGAGATTTTTGCTATTTGTATCAATAGTTTCCTCAACTTCAACAGCTGTTGTAGTCTTTTCGGGTTGGTCATTACAAGAAGATATAAACACCAATGCAAGGCTTAAAACTAAAATTTTACGAGACATAATTTCTTGGGTTTTACTATTAAACACCTTTAAATTACGAAATTATGAGTAAAAGAAGCCATGATTTAAAATATTTATGATACTATAATTACTGTTAATAACTTCTATGTAAGGATTTATACAAAAAACCTACTTTTGTTTTACGTAATAAAATACATAATATGTCTGATACAATTGAAAAAGTAAAGTGTTTAATTATAGGTTCTGGCCCAGCAGGTTACACAGCTGCAATTTATGCGTCAAGAGCTAATATGTTTCCTGTTTTATACCAAGGAGAGCAGCCTGGTGGTCAATTAACAACTACCAATGAAGTTGAGAATTTTCCTGGATACCCAGAAGGAATTACGGGACCAGAAATGATGATTGAGCTACAAAAGCAAGCAGAACGCTTTGGTACTGATGTGCGCCATGGTTGGATAACTAAAGTAGACTTTTCAGGAGATGTTCATAAAGTTTGGGTAAATGAAGAGAAAGAAATTCATGCAGATACTATTATTATTTCTACAGGAGCATCTGCAAAATATTTAGGTTTACCTTCTGAACAAAAATATTTAAAATTAGGAGGCGGTGTTTCTGCTTGTGCTGTTTGTGATGGTTTCTTTTATAGAAATCAAGAGGTAGTAATTGTAGGAGCTGGAGATTCTGCTTGTGAAGAAGCTCACTACTTATCTAAACTTTGTAAAAAAGTAACCATGTTGGTAAGACGTGATGAATTTAGAGCCTCTAAAATCATGGCACAACGTGTAAAGAATACTGAAAATATTGAAATACTTTTCAACACTGAAACAGATGAGGTTTTAGGTGATGGACAAGTGGTTACAGGAGTTAGAGTCTATAACAACAAAACTAATGAAAAACACGATATTGAAGCTACAGGATTCTTTGTAGCAATTGGTCATAAACCCAATACAGATATTTTTAAAGACTTTTTAGATTTAGATGAAACAGGTTATATTATCAACGCAAAACCAGGAACAAGTAAAACCAATGTAGAGGGAGTTTTTGTAAGTGGAGATGCTGCAGACCATGTGTACAGACAGGCAATTACTGCTGCTGGAACAGGCTGTATGGCTGCTTTAGATGCTGAACGTTATTTGGCAGCTAAAGATTCTGATTTTGAGGTGGCTACTTCTAGTTACAATTAAATAAAAGTAAGCTTAATGAAGAAATACTTATTAGGTGCGTTTGTATTTTTAATTTTGGTATCGTGCTCAAGTGATGACAGTACTGATAATGCAAATAATTCATTACTAATAGGAACATGGACAGGTGTCTCTAGTGTTTTTAATGGGAATAATATAGGTGTTCCTGATAGTAATACAGTGAAATTTACATCTAATAATCGCGTTGAATTTATATATGGAGGCTTCGGAATTAATGGAGAAAATATATCTGAATTTGGAAGCTGGACTAAAAATGAAACCACACTTACAATAACTTGGGATGACTCAGAAGCTGGTTTAGAAGCTTATGTTTTAGAAGTTAATGAGCTAACAGAATCTATTTTAAAGTGGACAACTAATATAAGTGGAGAAGGAACGCTAGTTGAAACATACCAACGTTAGAAAAAGCTATTATTACAATCTTAATAACTAAAAGCCGAAGCAAATAAACTTCGGCTTTTTTTTATGCAAAATTTTAAAATACCTTAAGCGTTAATTTTTTGTAAGAAATAATTGATGTATGACTTTTGTCATAAATTAAAATGCTTTTTATGTAAATCTTTGCACAAACATAAAAACGCAACTATGAAACATTCAATTAAATTTCCGGTATTTTTTCTAACAGTATTTTTAAGCAGTCTTTTTTCTTTTCAGGTTGCTTTATCTCAAAATTATATCTTAAATAATAACGCTTCAGTTCTAGAAGTTCATGGTACATCTTCTTTACACGATTGGACCTTAGAAACAGAAAAGCAATTAGGTAAAATTGTTATTGCGCATTCAGGAGATTTAGAAATTAAAACTTTAAGTTTTTCTGTAGAAGCAGAGAGTCTTAAAAGTGGGAAATCTTCAATGGACAAAAACACTTATAAGGCCTTAAAAACAGAGGATTATAAAACTATGACTTTTGACCTTGTATCGGTTAAAAAAATAGAGAAGTTATCCGATAAATCGTTTAAAGTTTCTACAACAGGTAAAATGACTATTGCTGGTGTTACAAAAAATATGTCTATAGATATGATTCTAAAACTAGAGGGAAATAAGGTTTTACTCAATGGCGAAAAATCATTTAAAATGACAGATTTTGGAATTGATCCACCTAAAGCATTATTAGGAACTATTAAAACAGGAGATGCAATTAAAATCGAATTCAAATCTGTATTCGAAACCAAATAATATAATTCAAAATCAATTAAAAATTAAACCAATAAATTATGAAATTAGCACTAAAACTCGTAAGCTTTATCATTGTATTGACAATGGGGTATTCTTTATCTGCACAGACAAAAAATAAAAGAGACTTCGATAATTATAGGCAACCAGATCAACGAGGTGTCAATGTTTTTGAGGCAAAAAAGGATACAATCACTTCTTTTGAAGACTTGTATGTTAGAATTGGAGGTTCATTTGCTCTTCAATACCAAGCGCTAGATAACGAAAATTCAGGTACATTACCTTTAGCAGAAGTAGGTAGCAACTTTAACTTAGCAACAGCTAATTTAGATTTAGATGTAGCACTGTATGATGGTGTAAGCATGCATTTAAGAACGTATTTGTCTTCTAGACACCACCATGAGCCTTATGTAAAAGGTGGCTATTTTAAAATAGACAAATTAGATTTTATTAGAGAAGGTTTTATGGAAGACCTAATGAAGCATACAACGATTAAAATTGGACATATGGAAAACAACTATGGTGATGCGCATTTTAGAAGAAGTGATAATGCACAAGCACTATACAACCCATTTGTTGGAAACTTAATAATGGATTCATTTACAACAGAAGTTGGAGCAGAAGTATATTACACAACAGATATGGGACTTTTTGGTATGATAGGATTTACTAATGGTAAATTAAACCAAAGTACAACTGTATCTGATGGAACAACAGGTGGTGCTGCTTTTTTAGCAAAGTTAGGTTACGATAAACAAATCAATGATGATTTCAGATTCAGATTAACAGGATCTTTATATAATACAGGATATGCACCAAATGTATATTTGTATTCTGCAGATAGAGCAGGTTCTAGATATTATAATATTATGCAAGATGCTACTGCAACTAGTGATAATTTTAGATCTGGACGTTTTGATCCTGGATTCAAAAATCAAATTACTGCAATTATGATTAATCCATTTGTGAAATATGGTGGATTAGAAGTATTTGGTACGATTGAAATAACATCAGGTAAAGCATTAGCAGAAACAGACAGAAGAGATGCTAACCAATATGCAGGTGAAGTTATTTACAGATTTGGAGAAACTGAAAATGTGTTTTTAGGCGCACGTTACAATACTGTAAGCGCAGAATTAGCTGGAGGTGATGATGTAAGTATTGATAGATTTCAATTAGGAGCAGGTTGGTTCTTAACTAAGAATGTTCTAATGAAAGCAGAGTACGTAAGCCAAAGTTATAATGATTACCCAGCAGGAGACCTTCTTGAAGATGGTAAATTTGATGGAGTTATACTTGAAGCTGTAATTAGTTTCTAAGTACTAATAAATAAAAAGGCCTTTGTCATTACGATAGAGGCCTTGTTTTTTAATCTTTAGTTATGCTTAAGACATTATCATATATAATTTTATTTTTTTTAGGATCTGCGAGCTTTATTCCTAAAATGGACGTGTCTAAATTTAAGGAATCCACTATAAACCTTTCTTCTGAAAGTTATCTAAAAATTAAAGGAAAAACGAATGTCAGTACTTTTGAATGTCAGTTTGATATGACTGCCATTTCAGAAGCTATTAATATTACATACAAAGATGAAGATAGTATCGTTAAGTTTAACGATACCAAATTAATACTTCCTAATTTAGAGTTTAACTGCGGAGGTAAGGCTATTAATAAAGATTTTAATAAATTACTTAATACTGAAGAGTTTCCAGAAATAACACTCAAGTTAAAAAAGCTTTCTAAATCTAAAACAAAAGCAAACTCTATTACAGCAACTATAGAAATTAACATTAGCAATATCGTAAACACTTATACGATTCCTATTTCTGTAATTAATAATAACAATTTACATGTAAGTGGAGTAATGCCTTTAGATATCAATGATTTTAGTTTAACTGCACCAACAAAAATGTTAGGTATGGTAAAAGTTTCACCTAAAATAGAGATTCAGTTTTCTCTTAAAATACTAGAGTAGAGCCTTAGTAGTCTTATTTAGCGTTTTTTCTTCTGCAATTTAGCTGTGTCTTCAAATTTCGTAATTGTTATTGCAGGACTTCCAAATAAATAAATTTCACTATTCCCAGAAGCCGCAATAGAAATCTGATCAATTGCAGCAATCGTTAAATCACTACTGCCTTCAATACTTGTATCTGCAGTTTTAACGTCGAATTTTGGACCGTTAAAGTTGGTTGAGTTATCTAATCTAATAACAGAACTATTTGCAGTACCTTCAATAACAGCATCAGAACGTTGGTATAAATCAAAGTCTGCAACTTTACTATTAATTAAGGCATCTAACTTACTGTTGTCACTTAATTCAATTTTTGTAGTATCTGCAGTAAGATTTAACCGTGTTTTCGATTTTCCTGAAGCTTTATAAGTGATAGTTTTAGCGTTAATATTTAAATACGCTCTAGAATTATCTGCAGTTGTTAAAGTAACATCGCCAAGCTCCATAGAGGTTAATGACCTAATTTCTCCGTCACCTCTAGTTTCAATAGTATGAAGGCCATCACTATAGTTTACAGTAATATTTAGTTTCTTTTTAGATGAAATACGAATGGTTTCAACAAAAGTAAGGACACCATCTACAACATTAAACTGAATAACTTCATGTAAGTTATCATCTGCTTCTACATTTACAGAAGGTTTACTATTATAGACAACTTCTATTGAAAAATCACCATCAACTACAATCGAATGGAAATCATCAATATATGTTTGTTTAATAGTGACATTTCTATCTCCTTTAATTTTTTCTGCCGATTGAGCTGTTGCAATAGGTGTAGCAACAATCATTAAAAGCAGAATGAGTAATATTTTTTTCATATTCTAAAGTTTACTGTCTTTTAAGAGACACAAAACGTATCAAATTGGTCACTTTTTAAGGTTTTCTACCGCTTAGATCTATTTTAATTGTCAATATTAATGATTTCTATTTAATATAGGTCAAATAAAAGTTATTAAACTAAGATATACAAAAATCATCCCAAACTCTAATTAGAATTTAGGATGATTTATAATTGATTGGTTGTTAGTGTTTTGTGGGTTAAATAAATATCTAAACTTAAATGATTATTGTTGTTTTACACTACCAGCAGATGTGTCAGTTTTTTCTACTTTTTCAGGATTTCCATAATATTTAATATCTCCACCACTTGTAGCCTTAGCGGTTAACGCTTTTGTGGTGTTTACAAAAATATCAGCACCACTTGTGGCTTTTACATCAGATGTTTCAGCTAAAAGGTAAGAGGCATCAATATCGCTTCCACTTGTTGCAGATGCAGTGAGTGCTTTTGTGGTACCGCTAATTTTTATATCGCTTCCGCTTGTAGAGTTACAATATAATGTTAGCGTTTTTACGTCTAATGTAATATCTGATCCGCTTGTTGTGTTTAATTCCAGTTTGTCAACTTCAATGGTGTTTGTAGAATAAACATCGCTACCGCTTGTGGCTTTTATTACAGAAATGTCTTTAAGGTTGAGTCTAATTTTTTTTGAAGATGCACTTCTTATATTTTGAGTAGAATAAATTCGTAATATATTATTTTCTACATCTGTCATAATTAGATCGTGAAGATTTGCATCTGCCTCAACGCTTAAATTAACATTATTAGATTGAGTAATGTAGAGGTCTAAACCTTGGCTAATTTTAATTTCGTTAAAGTCATTAGAAATAGTCCTCTCTTCTGTGATAACTTCTCTATTACCATCTATTCCTTGTCCAAAATTCATGGAAAAGTTACAGGATAGCATTAATAAACTAATAATACTGGTTACGATAATTCTTGTTAATGTAGTCATGATTTCTGTTGGTTTTTTGATTGATGAAATTTTTATAAATTTAAGTTGATTAGGCTTAATGGTATATTAAAATGTGATGACTTGTAGAATTTTTGGTTTCAATTGTCATTAATTTCAATATTAACACCATTCTCTTCGTTAATTGAGATGGTAACTTCTGATTTTTCTTTATTAGTAATGGTTTCAATAATTTCGCTTGTTTCTTCAATGAATTCTTCATTCTCAATTTCATCATCGCAATCTAAACACTCAACATCATCTTCTTTTACTTTTAGGAAATGGTTTTCCATTCCTCGCTTCAGAATTTCGTTTGAAGATTTATAATAGCGACGAAAATTTTGTGTATTGCTGTTGGCAATAAAGATGCTACCTTCAGGTAGGTACAATATCACTTCAATATGTTGATCGCTAAATTTATTTGAAGCATGCGTAATTAAATATGAATCTAATTTTAGTTCGTTATTTACTATAGAATAATTGTATTTAATTTCATTAGCTCGTTTTCTTGCTAATTCATAACTACTACCTCTTGCCAAAGCAATAATTTTTATGCTAGCTAAAGAGTCTGTGGTAGATTTTACAGTAAGCCTTATATCTGTTGTTGATATAATATTGTTACCATCATCTGTACTACTAATTCTATAGCCATTATTGTCGCTATACAAATGTTTGTTATATTCATCGTGACCAACCATTTTAATTTTCAGTGTATCTCCTGAAGCAATATTTAAAGTGTCGTCAACTTTAGTGAAATTCGCATCATATGCTTGTTCTGTGGCTTGTTTAATTCCTGTAATAATGAGTCCAATAATTGAGACAATCCAAAGACCTAATAATGCAAATTTTGCAATATTCCCTATAGACTTTAGGTTGTTTACCAAAATCTTTAAACCTAAATAGAATATAAAGAAAAATGGAATTCCTACAGCAAAAAATAGTAGTAACGACATTAGCCAAATAGGAATATTAGCCGCATTAGAGGCATTAATAAAATCCATGCCAGGGAAATGAATAACATCAGTGATTCCTACAGTAAATAAAGCGATTATCATGGCTATTAAAGCACTTATACCTACAATAATTAAGATAATACCAATGAATTTTGCAATCACTCTTAAGAAGAACATGATAATTGAACCAATGCCATCAAAAAAGTTTTGAGAGCTCGATTTTAGTTTACTGCCTTGCTTTTGAAAATTAACACCTTTTACGGTTTCCGATATATTATCAGATACATGATCAAAGCCTTCTTTTAGTTTGTCTCCATGTTTTTTTAAATCTACATTTTTTACCGTTTCAGAAACGGTATCAATACCATCTTTAATTTTTTTTTCGATATTACTGATATTTACCGGATCACCAGTCATGGTTAGTTTTTCGGCTGTAGTTTTTGCTTCAGGTATTAATGCCCAAAGTAAAATATAAAGCAGAAAACCTGTACCTGCACCAAATATTAAAAGAAACCAAACAATTCTAATCCACAAGGCATCAATACCAAAATAATGACCTAAACCAGCCGAAACACCACCAACATAAGAGTTGTCTGTATCTCTAAACAATCGTCTCGATGTTGTTGTTTTTTGTTTGTAGTGTTGTTTAGGTTCATCTTCAAAGATTTCGTCATCTACGAGGTAATCTTCTGGTTGCCCCATAATGGCAATAACCTCGTCAACGAGTTTAACACCAACCACTTGTTTTTCGTTTTGTATACGTTCAGAGAATAATTCTGCAATACGAGCTTCTATATCTGCTATAATTTCTGAACGACCTTGAGAGTCTGTAAATGAACGTTTTATAGCCTCAAGATAGCGTTGCAATTTAAGGTATGCATCCTCGTCTATATGGAAGAATATACCTGCTAAATTTATATTGACTGTTTTATTCATTTCTTTGTTGTTTTTGTATTGGTTACTAGGTTAACGGCATTTTGTAAGTCGCTCCAGGTTGAGTTTAATTCATTAAGAAACAGCTTTCCTGTTTCGGTAAGTCCATAATATTTTCTTGGTGGTCCAGATGTCGATTCTTCCCAACGGTAATTGAGTAATCCAGCGTTTTTTAATCTTGTTAATAGTGGATATATGGTTCCTTCTACAACAAGCATTTTTGCGTCTTTTAGTGTGCCTAGAATTTCTGCAACATAAGCATCTTCATCTTTTAAAATGGATAATATGCAATATTCTAAAACACCTTTACGCATTTGTGCTTTTGTGTTTTCTATCTTCATATGATATAATTCTTAAATTCTATTAAACTGTTCATTTTTTGATTGATTTGTGATACTGAAGTACGTTCAGTACCGATTGATGAATATTTTGGTTGCTGAAATTAATTCAATATTAATTATTTTAAAAAATTGATGGTAAAAGGATATTTAAACGTCTGTCCATCTCTAGCCGATAAGCTCGCTTTAACAATAAGAGCTAATTCTATTATAAAAGCGATTACTGCCAATGCACCTAATCCACCTCCTATATATAATAAAGGGGAAGGCTCGCCTACATTAATATGAAAATCATGAAAACCATGAAAATCTATAACATCTAAGCCTCTAAATAATTTAAAGATGAAAAAAGGAACACTTAAAGTGCCTATAATAATAGCATAGAGTAAAACACTAATCTGAAAATTAATGGCTTGCTTACCATGCGTATCTATAAATTCTGATTTATCCTTGTTAGCTGCCCATAATACTATTGGACCAATAAAATTCCCAAACGGAATTACAAACCTAGAAAAGGTAGACAAGTGTATAAATGTCGCTAAATTTTTATGATGATTGTTTAACATGTTTAAAAGTATATAATAGTTGCTTATACAAATATATGTCTTTAAAAAGGTATTATGTTACGCATAGTACTAAAAATTAACATTTTATTAACATTAGTTATGTTGAGTTTTTTCGATTATTTTAGTGAAAAATATTATCAATCTATATGAAAATCACTCCTTCTAAACTCAATAAATATCTAATGTTTAAGCTGCCTGCAGCATATTTTACAGGTGTGAGAACTCAAGAATTAAACAATAACTCTTGTGTTGTTACGGTAAAACATCGTTGGGTAAATCAAAATCCATTTAAATCTATGTTTTGGGCTGTGCAAGGTATGGCGGCAGAGTTAACTACGGGTGCTTTAGTTATGCAAAAGATAAGAGAAAGCGGAAAAAAAATATCTATGTTGGTTGCAAGTAATAATGCATCATTTACTAAAAAAGCTACAGGAAGAATTACATTTAAGTGTGTTGAAGGTGAAAAGATTAATGACGCAATATCAAAAGCAATAGAAACAGGCGAAGGGCAAACAGTTTGGTTAAATGCCAATGGAGTAAATGCAGATGGAGTAGAAGTCTCTTCTTTTAATTTTGAATGGACACTAAAAGTAAAGTCATAGGTTTTACTTTTAAAGTTTACCGTAAATAGGTATAATAAATTTAGTAATTGAAATTTTTATAAACTGTAACAATTTACATATTCTATCAACATATAAGTGAATCAATCTTAAAACAATACATTAATTATGGAAAAATTACCAGATTTTAGCGATAGAAACGCACACGAAATAGATTACCGAATTTATGGTGAAGAAATGCAATATGTAGAAATAGAGTTAGACCCGCAAGAAGCCGTAATTGCAGAATCAGGAAGCTTTATGATGATGGACGATGGCATAAAAATGGATACCATTTTTGGAGATGGTTCAGAAAAAGATACAGGCCTTTTAGGTAAAATACTTGGAGCTGGAAAACGTATTCTTACAGGCGAAAGCTTATTTATGACAGCTTTTTATAACGATCTTGTAGGTAAACGAAACGTGTCTTTTGCTTCTCCTTATCCTGGAAAAATAATTCCGATTGACTTAATGGAATATGGCGGAAAATTTATTTGCCAAAAAGATGCTTTTTTATGCGCGGCAAAAGGGGTTAGTGTAGGTATTGAGTTTTCTAAAAAATTAGGACGTGGACTTTTTGGAGGTGAAGGTTTTATTATGCAAAAGTTAGAAGGAGATGGTATGGCATTTGTTCATGCAGGGGGCACCACAGCCGTAAAAACTTTGGCCGCAGGCGAAACGTTACGTGTAGATACAGGGTGTATTATTGGTTTTACACAAGGTGTAGATTACGATATTGAGTTTGTTGGAGGTATAAAAAATTCCATTTTTGGTGGGGAAGGCTTATTTTTTGCAAGGCTTCAAGGACCAGGAAAAGTATATATTCAATCTTTACCATTTAGTAGATTGGCAGGACGTGTTTTAGCTTCTGTACCAAGAGGTGGAAAGTCTAAAGGAGAAGGTAGTATTTTAGGAGGCTTAGGCGATTTGTTAGATGGTGATAATAGATTTTAAAAATAAATAACTGGCTGTTTTGTAGTTTGTTACGGGTTTGGTGGTTTGTTTTTGCATTCATAAATATTTTAAAGGAGTTATTTCCAAACTTTTAACATAAGAAGCTGTTAAACTTTCTGTGAAAATGAGTTTCATTGTTAATTTTTATTATCTTTAAGACATAATTGAAACAATAGCCTATAGAGAACATCTACTTTTGTTAAACCTAAAACTAAAAATAAACTATGGCGAGAGCGATGTACGAGTACACTAAAATTGTACTTAGCAAAGTGAGTTTTGATGCGACATTATTCTGCAAGGAAGTACAAAAAGCAGTTAGGCGATTACTGCCTCACGAACTTGAAGAACTTAGAATATATATTCAGTCCCTAATCAATCAAAACCCGGAATTAAATCAATGTTTAATTTATTTAAAAGCATAAAAAAAGCGTCCCAATAACCTTGGGACGCTTTTTTTTACTTCACTTTTGGGCTAATAATTTCTATGTTGTTCAAAATCAAAGGCATCACGAATAGTATTAGAAATTATGTTCCGATTATCATTAAAGATTTTATTTTCGGAACATTTGGTTTATGAATAAAAATAAAATTATGTTTTTTATCAAGTTAATTAATAGAACATTCAAATGCACCTTTTTATTCGATAATTGTATTAGTGTAGAATAATTAATAATTTTTTTTCTCACATTTCTTAGTCATTAGAAAGTCTTTTTTAGATTTGTACCTCTCAATAAAATAGAAAAGTTTGTTAGTAAATAGATGCCGTGATATATTTAAAAGTGTTGTTTTTATTCTGTTTTTTCTTTGCACTTCATTTTCATTTGGACAACACAAGAAATCAAATGGCTTTTATAGACTTATAGATTCAGCAGATATTTATGTTTCTGAAAATCCCGAAATAGCGCAACATTTTTTAGATTCTATTCCTGAGCCTGTTATATCCAATATAGAAGGTCAATTAGCAGAATATTACCAATTAAAGGCTCTTGTTAGTGATGGGCTTAATGAAGAGGCAAAGAAGTTTCATTATTTTATGTTAACCTTAAAGTATGCTAAACTTGAAGAAAACCACGCTATTGCTGGTATGGCTAGTTTAGAATTGTTTTATAATACTTATATAAATAAAAATGATACGACAGCATTTAAGTATCTAAAGGATGCCAAAATCTATTACACATTGGATAATAATACAAATGGCTTAGCAGAAGTTATGCAAATGCCAGCTTATGTGGAATTTTATAAAACTAATTATAAGAAAAGCAATCAGTTGATTCTTGAACATCTTGAGGATTATAAAAACATCAAAGATGATGGCTATTATTATATGTATGCATTGTTTATGTTGTCTAACAATTACACACATTTACACGATTTTAAAAATGCCCATAAATATCTTAATCTTTTAAAAGACTTAAAAAACGATAATACGATTTCACTATCATTGCACACTTCTCATCTTGCCACTGCATACAATTGTTTGGCCGAAGTACATTTAGAAAAGAAAGCAGTAGACTCATCGTTTTATTATCTTATAAAAGCTCGTAAATTAGGTAAGTTTATGAATAATACTGACAGGGAAAATCATTATAATTTCTTTGTGAATTATTATGAAAACATAGCAGATGTTGATAATAAAAAGGTTTATGTAGATTCTTTAAAATATTTACATGAACAGAACTTAAAAGAAACCATTGAAGCCAGTATTCAAATAAATGATGAGCTATTGAATTCTGAAAATCAATTAGAAATTGAGATCAATAAAAATAATATCAATAGATATTTGGTACTTAGCCTAATTGGTGTGCTATTAGCTGTATCTGTATTTATAATAATGCGCAATAAAAAAAATAGAAAGAAATTAAAATCATTTTCTAAACGAGATAAAGAATTTTCTTATCTACAAACTAATCATGAAAAATTAATAGTTAAGGTTCGTGGTTTGGAAGATTTTATCACCGAAGTAAAAAAAGAGGTCAAACAGATTGCTACCATTGGAGATACGGCAGAACAACGGAATGAAATAAGAAAACTTTATAAAAATATTCACCATAACTCTTCAACACTATTAAATAAAGGAGAAAGTCATTTAGAACTGATAAATGAACTTAATGTTGAATTTTTTAATAAAATAAGTTCATTGCATCCCGAATTAAACCATTCTGAAGTTATTATTTGCTATTACATCTTTACAGGTTTTAAGAACAAAGAAATAGCAGCCTTTTTAAATTCTTCTGATCGAGCTGTAGAAAGCAAACGTTACAGAATAAGTAAAAAGTTGAGTATTCAAGAAAAAGAAATTACCCTTATAGACTATTTGCAAAAAATTTAAAACTAATAGCTTCAATTAACTATTGTAATGGTTATAAATCTAAGTCCATTAAATAATATTGACCAATCTCCTCATGTATATGGATGATATTATCGTTCTCAACAAATTATGACAAAAAAAAGCTGCCGCAACTATATGTTGTGGCAGCTTTTGCTAATTAATAGGGAAAGTTTATTTAATAATTACCTTTTGAGTTTTTACTTGATCCTCACCGATTATTTTTACTATATAAATCCCAATAGATAAGCTAGTGACATCAATATGATTTGATGAACTTGATTGATCTAAAACTTTGTCCAACACCAATCGTCCTTGAATATCATAAATATTGGCCTCAGTTTTTGCGTATAAATGTCCAAATACTACCAATTCTTTTGGATTTGTTGAGGCGTAAATCTGTAAACTATCCAGTTCATTTTCCATAGTGGATAAAACATCAGAAGAATAATGAAGATAAAAACGACCAGTTCCATTTATTTCATTTGAAGACGTAAATGTATAGGTATTCCCATTCATTATTGTGAATGTATTTTCAACAGTATCTTCTAAATAAACATTTATTCCTGAAGGTAAATTAGAATCGGAATCAATAGAAATCGTTAACGTTTCATTTGCCTGTGCTTTAATTCCTAAAGGAACAATTACATCATTAAAATCAGCATAAGGTAAAGACTGTATAGCCAATTCTAAACCAGTATTGTTATCAACCAAATTAGAGAACAATGAAAATTCAGAGGCACTTTCCATGTAAGAACCTGCATCATAGCCTACGTCTAAGCCTCTCGTGGTACTCTCAATAAAATAGATATGTGTAGATGTAAGCTTAGTAATGTTGCTTAAATTTAGTTTACATAACGCCACATCTAAGTTGTTACTTCTTCCAACAATAAAATCATCAGAGCTTCCTGTACGACGCATAGTGGTTTCAAAATCTACCATACCGCCAGATGATGCAGCTTTAACAAAGAATGCTTGACCCGGTGCAATTAATTCTGTTACCGTAGCATCTGCAATTGTAGCTAAGTTCCAAACTGTCCAACCATTAGACGCATCCCCATCATAACCATATATGGCTTGATACGCACTATTACTATCAAACTCATTCTTATTAGTATTAAAGAATGTATCAAAATCTAAATAAGATGGATATGGGTTCCCAATAAGGTTCCAAGCAGAGCCAGCTACAGCATTTGATAGAGGCACATCTAGTATATCACTTGTACTAACGGTTCCGGTAAAGGTTAACGTATTACCATCAGTAGTTCCAATTCTATATCCTGTTCCACCTGTAATTACAGTTGATGCATTGGTACTCATATCATAATTTTCATAAGCTCCAGAGCTAGTATTATATGGAGCAAAAGCTCTTGCAGTTCCAGATGCTGCTAAATTTGCATTTGCACTATCAAAGGATCCGAATGTTTGACCATATACAGGTGCTGAAATTAAATCGTTAGTGCCAGTTGACCCAACTTCAGATACATATCTGTTGTAATTAATAGTTCCTGTTACAGTACCATCAGATATTAAGCTGGAGAAGGTTTGTGATGTCGAATTTAAATTAACGGTTGTAGTAGTAAGAGTTACACCAGTATCAACGGTTAGTGCCGCTCCAGGATTTACAGTTAAATTAGCACAACTCGTATTAGCCGAAATATTTGCTGTACCTGCCGTAACAATAATATCATCATCTACAGTGGCAATACCAGTTGGGTCACTAGGTGTCCAACCATTGTTAAAATTGTACGTGATTTTAGGATTAAAAATAACCGAATAGTCTTCAATATTACCACTTTCAGATGTGTAGGCATTTGCTATTGGGCTGCCGCTATCATAGCTAGAAATTACACGCATTCTCAATCTTTGGTTATCAATAAAATTACCTGTAGTTGGTGTTGTAAAATTGATATTAAAGACACCTCCATTGTCCTTGCCATCTCCACCCGCCGTTTGGTGAATACGTTCACTTAGAGCAAAAGTGCCATCGTTGTTATAATCAATATAGACATCTACCAATTCGTAATTACCTATATTTCCGACACCTACTTTTACGCTCATTGTATATGCCGTATTTGCAGCTAAAGTTGTTGTAGGTTGTGATGCTACTCTGTTAATGTAAAAACCGTCGAAATAAGCATTTTGTGATTTGTAAGTGGTGCCATTTAGAGTTACTTCGTATATTCCCAATTCATAGTTAGATGCGTCTACAATCTGTGGTGTATTGGTGGCTATGGCAGGATATGCACCAGAAGGAGCTACATAGCCCAATGAAGTTTTAAAAGCAGATCTAGGTCCGTCTATAGTAGCATGTACACGTGTTCTTTGATCATTTGAAAAACCAGTAAAACACGGGTCTGAAGAATAATCCATAAAATTGTGTATGTATTCATTAGAACCACCTGTACAACTATTACCTGTTGTACTATTTGACGGACAAATAGAATTTGTTCTTATATGTGGTGGAATATCAGGACAGCCATCATCATCTATACCAACTGTTCCACTTAGTGGCGGACAAGTGGTCTCATTTTGATCTCCAGTAAAGGTGTGCAATAAATTTAAGTAGTGACCAACCTCGTGATCTGCGGTACCATTTCCTGAGGCATTAGTCGATCCTGTACCAAAATCAAAACCAGGAGTAGCCGAAGGGTCATTTGGGTTATAACTTGGTTGGTAACCAAAGGCTCTTGCTTGGCAAACTAAGCCATCCGTAACACCAGGATATGTACCAGGTAAGGTAGCATAACCTAAAGTGCCATTACCATCAGTACCAATATCCACTCCATCTATTTTATTTACAATCCAAATATTCATGTAATCTTGGGAATTCCACACAAAATCTTTAAACAACACGTCACTTTCTACACCTACGATGTCACCTTTAATACCATCGCTATTGTATAGTGAAGCATAAGGTTTTCCACTAACGTCATGTCGTTCTATTCCTGTTGTTGGGCTGCCGTCTTCTTTTACTTTTGCTAATATAAACTCAATGTCCATAGGACTATTGTAAAAAGTAGTGCCAGTATAAATACCTTGATTCTTAAAAGCATCATTTAAATTATTAATAGCGCTTAATATTTGCACATCACTTATATTGGGATAAGTTCCAACTGCTTCTCCGTTATGAATAACATGCACTACCGTTGGTATGGATGTTATTGTGTTTTGTGATGATCTTCCTGCGACGACATTTTGTCTATAATTGAGAATATAAGCTTCAATTTCCGTTCTCTTTTTTTCAAAAAGAATTGGATTTTTTTGACGTTGTTTTTCTAAAATTATATCCGTTAAACATTTTTCAGCTTCTTGTGCATATGAAAAAGGAATTGCGAGAAGAAAAAAGATGTATAAGCATATGCGTTTTAAAGTAGTTGTTTTCATTTTTTATATTTTTATTAAATTACTTACTGTTTTATTTTTCCAAGGCTTAAGTGCTTGTTTAAGTGTAATTGGATTGTTGAGGTGGTTTATTGCTGATTCATCATTTGTTTGTAGTGTTTTTAAACGATCATTTATAAATTTATTTTGAAGGTTTTGAGATAGGTTTTCGAGACTTAAAAAATAAGCTGTTTCCCCCTCTTTACCCAATGATAATTTATAGCTAGAATTTATACTGACATCATTTGTTTTTTCAAAGTCGTTTATATAACTCATTAAATGATGATCATATTTGTAATCTCTAGGGCAACAAATAGAGCCATAAACTTCTACATATTTTACTTTTTTATTACGATCAATATTAAGACCTAAAGATGTCCCCTTACAGTTGTAAATAGATGAAAGTAGGATAATAATTATTAAAATGTTTCTGCTAAAAATCAAGAGTTATATATTTTAGGGCAAATATATATATGGATGTATTTTCTCAATAAAATAACACTACTCAAAGACTACGCAACACTTTTGATTTTATGATTATATGGATTGAAAGGGAATATTTAAGCGTAGAGACTATTTTTTATAGTGAATAATATGAAACCTTATAAAGCAACAATAATTTAATTAAACACTTTTATTTTTTGATGTTTGAATAGCTTTTATAAAAGAGGAATAGAGAATGAATTTATAAATCTTAATATTAAGAAATATTAACGATGTATAATTTAATATCTATTGCAAACTATGCTTCCTAGTTTACAATAGATATTATTAAGTTTAAGAAGTTAAATGTGGTTTGGTTATTGAAATTTGTAGAGTTCTAACGTGAAGGTGTTTTTACTTGGCCTTCGGACTAATAATTTCTACATTCTGAAATGCAATTGCTCCTCTAATGATACCTGAAATAACATCATGTAAAGCATTAATAATTTGCATTTTTAATTCACTTTTATGATAAATAATGCTCACTTCTCTAGCAGGAGACGGTTCTTTAAAGTGTCTTAAATTAGGTTCTAATTTTTCTTTCATATCTAAGGTGTGCAAGTAAGGAAGAAGTGTCATTCCCAAACCTTCATTAGATAATTTTATGAGCGTTTCTATACTGCCACTTTCCAATTGAAAATTTTCATCAACTTGATCTTTAAATGTTTTACAGAGATTAATAACACCATCTCTAAAGCAGTGACCGTCTTCTAGAAGCAGCATGTCATCAATACTTAAATCAGAAACTTCAATGGTTTTCTTGTCTTTTAATCGGTGGTTTTCTGGGATATAAGCCACAAAAGGTTCATAATATAAAACACGCTCTTTTATATTGTCACTCTCTAAAGGAGTGGCAGCAATGGCTGCATCTAAGTGACCATCGCTAAGTCGTGTTAAAATTTCTTCAGTGGTTAATTCTTCAATTTTTAATTTAACTTTTGGGAATTTCTTTATAAAATTCTTTAAAAACATTGGTAACAATGTTGGCATAACGGTAGGAATAATACCTAACCTAAACTCACCACCTATAAATCCTTTTTGCTGATCTACGATATCTTGAATCCTATCGGCTTCATTTACAATATTTCTGGCTTGAAAAACAATTTTTCTTCCAACATCTGTTAATTCAATTGGTTTCTTACCTCTGTCAAAAATAGTAATATCTAATTCGTCTTCTAATTTCTGAATCTGAGTACTTAAGGTAGGCTGTGTTACAAAGCATTTTTCTGCTGCTTTGGTAAAATTCTTATATTCTGCTATAGCTAAAGCATATTTTAGTTGTGTAATGGTCATAATTATTAATTTAGACTATAAAAGTATATAAAGTATTCATAAAAACTATACAAAATAAGCCTTATTTAAATCGTAACTTTGAATAAACAAAAAAACAACACATTATGACACTTAATAGCATCGGTTTAGATACCGAAAAAACAAAAGCATTAGCTGATGAATTAAACCAGTTATTAGCAAATTTTCAATTGTACTACCAAAATTTAAGAGGTATTCATTGGAATATAAAAGGACGCGGTTTTTTTAATCTTCATGTGAAATTTGAAGAATTATATACAGATGCGAACCTTAAAGTAGATGAAATAGCAGAGCGTATTTTAACACTAGGCGCTACGCCATTACATACCTTTGAAGACTACACT
>Ga0193951_1000249_pt1 | contig 25376 bp, 19 predicted proteins | sample BB_2_MG_FD_140370 | JGI IMG/M metagenome (GOLD analysis project Ga0193951, IMG submission 140370) | Microbial mat bacterial communities from the Broadkill River, Lewes, Delaware, United States - BB_2_MG | ecosystem: Environmental > Aquatic > Freshwater > River > Microbial mats | place: USA...
AATGAACCCCGCAAGCGAATATCCTAATCGTCCTGTGAGCATTGCTTTAAGCGAAGCTCCTGCAATGACAGATGATGATAAATGTTTAAATTCTAGCGATGAAAATGGTCGCGGTTTTGAAAACAACCGTCGTTATAACTTTCAACAAAATCTAATGCATAGTTGCCAACACCCGCATCACTCACATGCTAATCACACTGAAATACAAGGAGCATAATCATGATCACTTCAAGTCAACTTAAAGCAGAGCAAGCGACTCGCAGCGATACTGTCCTTGCCGGTGACTATTACATGCAAGTACTTAAAGCAGGGCAAACGCTACGTATTTTAGATTTAGAAGGTAACCAAGCGGCGGATACATTATTTTACAGCGCGAATGACCCAAGTGAGCGTTACAGCGCCATGGATACTATCCGTGAGCAAGGTAATGTGTACTTAACGACAGGAAGCAAATTGCTTTCTAACGGCGGTAACGTGATGTTAGAAATTACTGCCGATACTTGTGGTCGTCACGACACATTAGGTGGTGCGTGTGCAACCGAAAGTAATACAGTGCGTTACGCGATAGAAAAAAAATGTATGCATGCTTGTCGCGATAGCTGGTTATTAGCCGTAGCCGAAAACCCACAATACGGATTAAGTAAACGCGATATTACCCACAACATTAACTTCTTCATGAATGTACCTGTAAGTAGTGACGGTGGTTTAAGTTTTGCTGACGGTATCAGCGGAGCGGGTAAATATGTAGAAATGACAGCTGCAATGGACGTAATTGTTTTATTGTCGAACTGTCCTCAATTGAATAACCCTTGTAATGCTTATAATCCAACCGCAGTTGAAATGCTGATTTGGGATTAATTAAAAGATAACGTGCTGTAAATAAGCTATTTAGCAGCCATTACGAGCCAGCAAGGACGACCTTGTTACCAAACGCTCAGTACTATTTTCGGGACGACCCAACCTTTAAAAGGTCATCATTATGTTCACTAAAGTATTAATTGCCAACCGTGGCGCAATCGCTTGTCGTATTATCCGTACCCTATCAGAAATGGGGGTTCAAAGTGTTTCTATTTATAGCCTAGCCGATGCAGATAGCCTGCATGTTTCTCAAGCTGACGAAGCTTATTCATTAGGCGAAGGTGGCGCTAAACAAACGTATCTTGATATCGAAAAAGTTATCGCTATCGCCAAAGAATGTGGCGCGCAGGCTATTCACCCAGGTTACGGTTTTTTAAGTGAAAATGTTGAGTTTGTTCGAGCATGTGAAGAAAATGATTTAGTATTTTTAGGGCCAACACCAGAACAAATGCTTGAGTTTGGTCTTAAACATAGAGCACGTGAAATTGCTGAAGAAGCTAACGTGCCGTTATTACCAGGTAGTGATCTACTTGAAGATTTAAATGATGCATTAACGTGTGCTGAAAAAATTGGTTACCCAGTAATGCTTAAAAGTACTGCTGGTGGCGGTGGTATTGGCATGCAGCGCTGTAATAGCGCAGAAGAATTAAGCCAAGCTTATGATTCAGTAAAAAGATTAAGTGAAAACAACTTTAGTAACAGCGCATTATTTTTAGAAAAATTTATTGTGCAAGCGCGCCATATTGAAGTGCAAATTTTTGGTGATGGTGAAGGTTATGCTATCGCTCTGGGTGAACGAGATTGCTCAGCACAACGTCGTAACCAAAAAGTAATTGAAGAGTGTCCAGCACCTAATTTAGCCAACGATGTTCGTCAACAATTACATAGTACAGCAACCCGTTTAGCCGCTTCGGTTAATTATCGTAACGCAGGTACGGTAGAGTTTGTTTTTGACCAACAAGATCAAAAATTCTACTTCTTAGAAGTAAATACACGCTTACAAGTTGAACACGGTGTAACCGAGTTAGTATATAACGTTGACCTTGTTAACTGGATGGTATGCTTAGCGGCAAAAGAGTTAGCGCCATTAGCTGAACTTGAAAAAACATTAGTGGCTAAAGGTCATGCTATTCAAGTGCGTATGTATGCAGAAGACGCGAATAAATCATTCCAACCAAGCGCCGGTTTAATTAGTCATGTTAAATGGGCAACAGAAGTTGACCAAGGCACATTACGTATTGATCACTGGTTAGAAAGTGGCACTGAAGTGTCACCATTTTTTGACCCTATGTTAGCTAAAGTTATTTGTCATAGTAAAACACGTGAACAAGCGCTTACCGGCTTAAAACAAGCACTTATTCGTAGTGAAATTTACGGTATAGAAACCAATAAAGATTATTTACACCAGTTATTAAGCAGTAAAGTAGTAGAAGATGCCGAGCTATTAACACAAACATTAAATAGCTTTGTTTACTCACCTTGTTCAATTGACGTGTTAGCTGGTGGTACACAAACCACTATTCAAGATTACCCTGGTCGTAAAGGTTACTGGAATATCGGTGTACCACCCTCAGGTCCAATGGACAGTGTTAGTTTTCGTTTAGCGAATACCTTATTAGGTAATACCGATGATGCTGCAGGTTTAGAGATTACTGTTAGTGGCCCAACATTACGCTTTAACAGTGCAACACGTATTGTTTTAGCCGGTGCCACAATAGACGCGGAATTAGATAACGTTAGTGTGACTAATGGTGTTGTTATTAACGTGGAAGCAGGACAAACTTTAACACTGGGTAATATTAAAGGGGCTGGTTCACGTGCTTATCTAGCCGTACAAGAAGGTATTCAATGTCCAGATTATTTAGGCAGTAAATCAACCTTTACGCTAGGTCAATTTGGTGGTCATGCCGGTCGTGCTTTACGTACGGGTGATGTATTAAGCATTGCAGACTTTTCTGAATGCACATTTGAAGGTACTGAAACACAAGGCTCAACGTTATTACCTGATATTACCGATGAATGGACTATTCGTGTTATTTACGGACCACATGGTGCGCCAGACTTCTTCTGTCCTGAAGATATTGATGCCTTCTTTGATGCAACGTGGAAAGTACACTTTAACTCAAGCCGTACTGGTGTGCGTTTAATGGGGCCAAAACCTAAATGGGCACGTAATGATGGTGGAGAAGCAGGATTACACCCTTCAAACATTCACGATAATGCTTATGCGGTTGGTACCATTGATTTCACTGGTGATATGCCAGTTATCCTAGGTCCTGACGGCCCAAGTTTAGGTGGTTTTGTTTGTCCCGTTACCATTATCAAAGCAGATTTATGGAAAGTAGGTCAGTTAAAAGCGGGGGCGAGCATTCGTTTTCAACCCGTCTCTATTCTTGATGCGCAACAGTTAGAAACACAACAAATTGAACAATTACAATCAGCTCAGTTTGTTGAACAAAAAGCACCAACAGAACTACCTGAAAGTGCTATTATCAAAACAATTGATAAATCAGAGTTAAACGAGCAAGTAGTTTACCGCGCCAGTGGTGAAGACTACTTATTAGTTGAATACGGTGAGCAAGTATTAGACGTTGCCTTACGTTTCCGTGTTCATGCCTTGATGTTAAAACTACAAGAAATGAATATTGCTGGTATTGAAGAATTAACGCCAGGTATTCGTTCCCTACAAATACATTACGATAATTTATTGCTACCACAAGCCACGTTGCTTGACTTATTAGCAGAAGCGGAACAGGCATTAGGGGATGTAAGCCAATTAACTGTGCCATCACGTATTGTGCATATTCCTTTATCTTGGGATGATTATGCAACACGTTTAGCGATTAAAAAATACGATGAATTAGTGCGTAAAGACGCACCTTGGTGTCCTGATAATATTGAATTTATTCGTCGCATTAATGGCTTAGATTCGGTTGAAGAAGTAAAAGAAATTGTTTTCAACGCAAGTTACTTAGTGATGGGCTTAGGTGATGTCTATTTAGGAGCGCCAGTGGCAACACCGCTAGATCCTCGTCATCGTTTAGTTACCACAAAATATAACCCTGCACGTACATGGACTCCTGAAAATGCTGTTGGCATTGGTGGCGCTTATTTATGTGTTTATGGTATGGAAGGCCCAGGTGGTTATCAGTTTGTTGGTCGTACTTTGCAAATGTGGAACCGCTACCGTAAAACAGCAGAATTTCAAAAACCGTGGTTATTACGTTTCTTCGACCAAATTAAATTTTACCCCGTAAGTAGTGAAGAATTGACACAAATTCGTCATGATTTTCCACGTGGTGATTACCCATTAAAAATTGAAGAAACAACTTTTAGCTTAGCGCAATACCAAGAAAGCTTGAGTGAGAACCAAGAGTCAATTGTTGCCTTTAAAGACAAGCAGCAAAAAGCGTTTGAAGCAGAGCGTCAACAATGGCAAGAATCAGGACAAGCTAATTTTGTTGCCGACGAAATGACTCAAGTAGAAACTGATGTTGTGAGTTTAACTGCCGAACAACGCGGTGTTGATAGTCATGTCGCGGGTAATATTTGGAAGATTCTAGTGAAGCCAGGTGAAAAAGTGACAGCTGGACAACCGTTATTAATTTTAGAAGCTATGAAAATGGAAATTGAAGTAGTAGCACCTGCCGCAGGTACTGTTGCAAGCTTAGTTCAAAAAGAAGGTGCGCAAGTACACGCTGGACAACGTTTATTGATTTTGGAGAAAAACTAATGATTGATACTAACAACATGATCACACAAAACATGACCATTAGCGCTTTACAAGATGCTTACCGTAGTGGTGAATTAAACGTTGAAAGTTTTTTAACCGCTAAATTAAAGCAAGCTAAAGACGATCAAAATAATGTTTGGTTAGCGACGGTTTCAGATGAGCAGTTAACTGAAATGTTAGTGGCACTGAGCGATAAGTCGCTCGACGAGTTACCTTTATACGGCGTACCTTTTGCGATTAAAGATAATATTGATTTAAACATTTTGCCGACTACTGCCGGCTGTGAAGCGTATCGTTATCAGCCTGAGCAATCAGCGCAAGTTGTGCAATTGTTAATGGCAGCGGGTGCGATTCCATTAGGTAAAACTAATTTAGACCAATTTGCCACTGGGCTTGTGGGGGTTCGAAGCCCATGGGGTGCAGTAAAAAATAGTTTTAACCCTGAATATATTTCAGGCGGTTCAAGCTCGGGTAGTGCCGTTGCGGTTGCTAACGGTAACGTAAGCTTTTCATTAGGTACCGATACTGCAGGCTCAGGCCGTGTACCTGCAGCGCTTAATAACATTGTGGGGTTAAAGGCGACAAAAGGTTTGTTGAGTTGTACTGGTGTGGTGCCTGCTTGTAAAAGTTTAGATTGCGTTACCTTTTTTGCTAATACGGTTGATGAGTTAAATGAACTATTAACGATTGCGGCAAAACAAGATATGAGCGACTGCTACTCTAGACTCAACCTGGGCGCTGATGCGGTTTATCAACCAGCGTCAGGTCTTGCGTCATTAAAAATTGGTGTGCCAGAACAAGAGCAGCTTGCCTTTTTTGGTGACGAAAGCGCACAAGCCTTATTTGAGAATAGCGTTGAGCAGCTAAAACAAGCTGGCACAGAAGTAGTTACTATTAACTTTCAACCGTTTTTAGATGCCGCGAAACTGCTGTATGAAGGCCCTTGGGTTGCAGAGCGTTACGCTGCTATTGAAGAATTTTTTGTTAACGACCCTAAACAATGTTTACCTGTTATTGAAACCATCATTGGTGGTGCAACTAAACATTCTGCGGTAAGTGCTTTTAAAGCAATGTATAAATTACAGGCTTTCAAAGTGGAATGTGATGCCATCCTTGCTGAATTAGATTGTATTGTCACGCCAACTGCTGGCACTATTTATACTATAGCGGAACTTGAAGCCGATCCGATTCAGCTAAATTCTAATTTAGGCTATTACACCAACTTTATGAATTTATTGGATTATGCCGCAATTGCTGTGCCTGCCGGCTTTTTAGCATCAGGATTACCGTTTGGTATTACCTTATTTGGCCCTGCGTTTAGCGACCGTTTACTATTGAGCGCTGGCGCTAAAGTACAACAACTGAATAACTTTACCTTAGGAGCGACGCAGCAAGCTCTAAGTAAAGTAAGTAGTACAGTTTTAAGTGATGCAAATGTAGAGCAAGTTGATATTGCTGTTTGTGGCGCACATTTAACTGGTTTTCCACTGAATCACCAATTAACAGAGCGTGGTGGCTACTTAGTGAAAAGTTGTAAAACCTCTGCGGATTATCGTTTTTACGCATTAGCAGGTGGTCCTCCTTTTCGCCCAGGTTTAATTCGAGTAGCAGAAGACGGAACCGCCATTGACGTTGAAGTGTGGCGTATACCGGTAAGTACTGTTGGGAGTTTTTTACAGGGAATAGGGCAACCATTAGGATTAGGTAAAGTTGAACTAGACGATGGTAGTTGGATAACTAGCTTTATTTGTGAAGGGTACGCAATCGAATCTGCTACTGATATTACGCATTTAGGCGGCTGGCGCGCTTATGCTAATCAAAATATGTAATTGCTCGAAATGATATATCAATAATACCAGTTTCATTCATTAGGTTACAATTTTATACATAGAAAAAATTGTCAAATACAAGGCATTTATTTCAATAACTAGTTGTTCTAATTATTAAATAAATAATGATGTAGTTGATGGTTTTAACAAGTAGAAATGATCACATAGTTAGTGAAATTGGTATAAATATAAGCTTTAAATTTAAATCTTACGTATTGTGATCCTTTAATCGTTCGCAATAAGTAAACCAAAATATGTTTATCTGCGTATAATTAATTACTACCATTTTAGGAGTAATGATAATGTTCGCAATTTTTAAGAAAGATCCAGTTAAAAAGTTAAATAAGGCTTATGAAGCTAAGCTTGAACTAGCGATGAACGCACAAAGAAGTGGCGATATTAAATCGTATGCTATGATTACCGCTGAAGCGGAAGCAATTAGAGAAAAAATAGTAGTGTTAGAAAAATCTACCATAGATTAAGAGACTAATTAGTGATAATAAACAGTTGGTTATAACAATAAGTCATCAAAAATAACCAACTATTCTCTACTTTTATACTACAGTGAAGTTCTTGTTGATAGAATATATTAGAGTTTAATTTCACTAATTTGAATTTGAGGTTGTATATTTGTAAAATTTGCCAAATCCGCCATTATGGTCTCGGTATTAGGCCCAAAAGCTTCTTCAAAACTTTCAACTGAATCAAATGTCATATGTGCCATTGCAATAAAGGCAGGATCTTCCCCAGGAGCACCACCAGCAAGGCCAGAATCAACAGTTACATGCTTTAAGCTATCTCCCAACAGTTCTCCAACTAACGAAATATGTGTTTTACAGTAATAGTTTATGTCGAAAGTTCCATCTAAAGACTTTGGATACATCACGCTAACTTTTATCATTGTTTTTATCCTTTTCGCTTATATTTATTTAACGGTTTAGCATACGACTAACACTTAATGCAGGTTAATTTTTAGCTTGTTATTTAAACACCTTAAGGATGATACACGGAGGTAAATTACTATTACAACTCATTTTTCATGCATTATTAAATGTCAGAAGGTGCAAAAGGTGCTAATTTTTATTTAATCAACATAGATGTAGCCCTTTATCATTATCGCTATATTGACAATATTTGATAAATGATTGTCGAGAATAAAGAATATATAGAATAATTATAGAGTAAGCTTTTACTCCTAATTGCTAATGAAAAAGTGAATTAGCTGCTGTTTATTCCTCATGTAATACAATGTTAACGAGTTTATGGACGATAGGAGACACAATAATGATGGCTGGAAATGCAACGAGAAAAGCAAAGCTCCAAGCGTTTAACCAAATATCAATGATGTTGCTCACCATACCTACGTTAAAAACACTGATAACGAAAGACATAATACATGACATGAGCAATGCCATAAAAAAAGAAAATACTATTTTGTGATGTTTACGTGAAATCATTAAATTACTCTAAATTGGCATAACGCCTTGCTTAAGGGAGGGAGGCAATAATGGGCTAAAATAAGCGATGAATGAAGAAAAGCCAACAGTTATTTTTTATTTGTTGTCTTTATATAATGTATTAGACTTATTTCACTGTAAAATAAAGGTATTGCTTATCTTTCGGTTTAACTTGATAGAATAGGGGATAGCTTATGATGTTACCATTGAAGTCGATAACTTACTTTTGTTTGCAAAGATGCTGACTGATATTCGGGTGTTATTGATAAATAATGTAATAGCGAGTTATGGTAAAAGTATATTAACGAAAACAACGAACCAAAAACCTTTTTGTAAAGAGTAAAAATGAAGATTGAAGAATATAATCATGATAACAACGAAGTGGAAGTTATTTATTTTGCTGGTGGATGTCTTTGGGGAGTACAGGAGTTTCTTAAGTATCTACCAGGGGTTTCTAAAACTGAAGCAGGACGAGCTAATGGGTTAACGGATAGTACTAAAAGTAGTTATGATGGTTATGCTGAGTGTGTAAAAGTAATTTTTTCTCCCAATGTAGTTAATGTTAATGAACTTATTGGTTATTTTTTTGAAATAATTGATCCATATAGTATTGATAAGCAAGGGGAAGATGTAGGAAAGAAATACCGAACTGGAATATACAGCAAACAAAGTAGTCACCTCAAAAGTGCTACTCGGTTTATTAACTGTCGTGATGATGCGGATAAGATTGTTGTAGAAATATTACCGCTTCTTAATTATGTGAAAAGTGACGAGGAACACCAAGAAAGGTTATCTCGCTTTCCAAATGATTACTGTCATATCCCTAAAAAAATATTACATAAATATAAGTAGCGTTAATGTATTTAATGTTCGAGGTAATTGATTCTTTATATAGTGTTAGTGATATTTCGATTATTGCTGTGAACAAATGAGTTAAAATATTCATATTAACGATTTTTTATACTGAAAGCTTGTTATAAACTTTGTCGTAATCAATTTGTGATAAACTTTAGCTATTAGTGCTGCTATATTCTCACCAAACCAGTAAACGCCAATTGATAATCTACATCAGTTGTGGTTTCTTTTTGTACTAATGTAAACCAAGTTACTTCTTGTCTAGTTTACATCTATGATGTTTTACTGACTGCTATATAATGCCCGTCAACCTAACGATTATAACTAAAGCTAATATCACTGATGGTATTCCTGCTTGATGTTTCGATATTTAAGCTCTGTTTTTACATTAGCAATTGAAGCAGTTAACTTTTGTTGATGTATTTTGTGCTTAAAAGAAAAGATCGTTTTTTACCAATAGAGTGAATAGAGAATATTAACATGATTCGAATTGTACAAGTTGCCTTACCTGCTTTGTTATTTAGTCTATCGACTTCTGTATTAGCATCTGATGTGAATAAGGAAACAAATAATGAAGTAAAAAATGAGATGGAAGAATCAAGTCATGATATTGAAAAAATCATGGTGGAAGGTTCAACTACAGCAAATAACAAACCTGTAGGGACCTTTGGCTCGCCAGTGTCAAATTTAGAATATGACCCACGTGTAGATCTTCAATCACGTAATATGGCTGAAGCCCAAGCAGATGTAACAATTCGTGGTGGAATTTTTGAAAATACCGGGTTTAGGGTCGGCAGTGCCACTTTAGTTGACCCACAAACGGGGCATTACTTTGCTGAAATTCCTATTGCTCAAGAAATGTTGAGTAATGCTAACGTACTTACAGGGGTTGATAATGCGCTTCTAGGGATGAATAGCTCTGTAGGAACTGTATCTCGTGAATGGAAAGAGATAAAAACGTCGGGTAGTGCTTCAATTGGGGTAGGTAATAATAATTCTAATCTACAACGAATACACAGTGCTGTTAGTATTGAACTTGACGATTTCACTGATTGGACTATTGGTTTTGAAGGTGAATATTCACGCTCTGAAAGTGACGGTACTATAGAGTTTGGCGATCACGACTTTCAGCGAGCTTCAGGCCGCATTCAGTTAGCGAGTCCATCATCTCAAACTGATTTGTTTTTTGGCTCTCAAGAAAAGTTTTTTGGCTGGCCGAATATGTACACACCATTTAATGTTAATGAAACTGAAGATATTAAAACAGAGTTATTTATATTGAATCATAAACAGCATTATGCTCAAAATAGTACATTTGAAGTATCTGCTTATTATCGTAATAACAACGATCATTATATTTTTTCTCGTGAAAACCCAGAATCATTTCAATCTTTTCATGAAACGAATGTAAAATCGATAGGTTTGTCTGGTCGTCATGTACAAACAGCTGAATTTGCATTAAATTATTCAGCACAGTTTATAGAAGATAACATTACATCAACCTCACTTGAAAATAATTTTACCTCTCGTTCCTATTACAAATTCAGTGTATTACCTGAATATAGAATAGAGTTAGCTGATGAACAACAGTTATCTTTTCGTTTAGGTGCTGCTTTTGATGATACGAACCGTGACGATTCACAAGCTTCATTAATTGGTGATATCACATGGAATACAATCAATGCAGATGATACTTCTCAAACACTTTATGTTTCTTATGCAGAAGCTAGTCAAGTAGCTGGTTATACGGCTATTGGTGGAAGTAATACCGGTGGATTATTTAGAAGTAATTACGAGCTTGATCGAGAAACTACGAAAAATATTGAACTAGGACTCGCCTTAGATCGCGACACTTGGCGTTTGGATTCTGCTATTTTTTATCGACAAGATAATGATTTAACAGATTGGACTTACAGCTTAAGTTCAACCTCTGCTCGTACTGCCAATCCGGTTGACATAGATACATTAGGTGTTGAGTTAATTGCAATAAAGCGGTTAGAAAATGCTGAAATAATCACTAGTTATACCTTTCTCGATAAATCGGAAGACTACGGCCTTGCTGATATTGATGCTAGCTTTTATGCTTTGAACTTTCCAGACCACCGTGTAACCTTAGGTGTGATCTGGCGTCCTACTAGCATTGTTGAAGTGCGTGTTGATAATGAATGGCGTAAGCAGCAAGAAAATATTCTTCGCAACGGAGATGAAGATGCTTTATTTACACACCTAACGGTAAAAATATCTCCTTCACAAATTAAAGGTTTAGATATTATGCTTGCTGCTGATAACCTTTGGGATGAGTCTTTTGAAGAAGTGCCTGGTACCCCTGGTCGTGGTGAGCAATATACTATTAGTGCTACTTACCATTGGTAATATAGTAAAGGTTTAGTACCCCCTATTCATTGATTAGGGGGAATAGTTTTAAGCAGTATTTGAGCAAGATGAAATTGTGTATTTATTAGGGTAGTTATTAAATACATTAACTTTACTTATAGAGATTTTGAATGATTTATTTAGTGATAACTACGTTGATTTGGGCTTTTTCTTTTGGTCTTATTGGTAATACGCTTAAAGGTATTGATCCACTGCAGATCGCTGATACTCGACTATTGTTGGCATTACTTGCTTTTCTTCCTTTTATAAAGCTACGCAATACTAACTGGCAAGAAAAAAAGCAACTGATATTACTGGGAGCTTTTCAGTATGGTGTAATGTATACCTGTTATCTCTCTGCTTTTCGTTATTTACCCTCCCATTTAGTTGCACTATTTAGCGTACTTACACCGCTTTATATTGTTATTATTAATGACCTGCGACAACGCAGTTTTACTCCTTGGTATTTATTAGCCACTATACTTTCGGTGTTTGGAGCAGCGATTATAAAAATGGGCAATATAGACTCAAACGAAATTTGGTTAGGGTTTGGCCTTATGCAAATAGCTAATATTGCTTTTGCGTTTGGGCAAGTTTATTATCGTGATTGGAAACAAAAACGACCACATATTAGCGACAGCTCTGTTTTTGGCTTTTTATATCTTGGTGCTACTGTCTTTACTATACTTGCAACCTTATTAATTTCACAAAAGCCACCTTTACCTTTAGATGCAACACCTGAGCAGTGGTTGGTCTTAGTGTATATGGGGGTAATAGCTTCAGGACTTAGTTTCTTTTTTTGGAATAAAGGAGGAACTCAAACAAGTGTCGGAGTATTAGCTACCTTTAATAATGCTGTTGTGCCGTTAGCTATGTTTGCTTCTTTATTTGTGTTTGGTGAAGCAAAAGGTGGTACAACAGAAGAGCTTGCACGACTTGCTATTGGTTCCTTGTTTATTGTTACAGCACTGTTGATAGCTAAACGCAGATCTTAACCTTATAAACTTAGGTTGATGATATAGCTACTGATTACGCAATAATTATCGTACTTATGTAGATTTTATTTCAGAAAATATTGTTATACTGTCCTTATACAGAAAAATTAAAAACTATTTAAATGAAATTTACAATAGGCTTTAGAAACGTTACGCATGAAGATTTAGATTTTTTATTAATTTTAAGAAAAAAATCAATGTCTAAGCATTTAGCAAATGCAAAAATAAAACTAACCAATGAACAACACCTTGAAAGAGTGAAAGAGCATTATTACGATTCACATATTATCCTAAGAAATCGTAAACCAATAGGTCTACTAAAACTCGGAATCGTTTCTCTTAATAATACCAGCAAGAGTTTGCATATCAGGCAATTACAAATATTGCCTGAATATCAAGGTAAAGGGATCGGCAGTAAAGTGTTAAAGGTCGTTAAAAAAAAGGCATTACAGCTTCAACTACCTATTACTCTGAATGTATTATTAAAAAACCCTGCTAGAGGGCTTTATTTACGTCATGGCTTTCAAATTGAAGGAAAAAATAAAGTAGAATTTCAGATGCGCTGCCCACTTGATGTTCTAGCTATTTAATTTGAGAGCGTAGGTTAATATATCAGACCTCTATTTTTTACTTTATTGACATCAATACGCGATGGTGTCACTGAACCATCTACTAAAGGTTGAGTGGCAATTGCTAGTGCTTCTATTACTTTATGTAACGAAGGTAAATTTAATGAAGACAGATCATCAGTTACATTATGATAATGTTTATCTTTGTCTAATTGAGTGCTACTAAAGCTATGGGCAGGTACGCCTAATCTTGCTAATGTTGCATTGTCTGAACGATAAAACAAACCTTGTTCAGGATAAGGGTCTTGATGAATTTCGTTACCCGATTTAGCTAACACTTGGTTTAATTGTTGACCTAAATTAGAACGTTCCATTCCTGTCATCCACATTGTGCCTGCGCCAAACTTAGACGGTTTACCAATCATTTCAATATTAATCATTGCAGTGATGCTGTTAGGATCTACTTGCTTTGAAAAATATTGTGATCCAAAACCTCCGAGCTCTTCTGCACTAAACGCTGCAAACATTAAGGTACGAGCATTGTCATTTTGTTTAGCGTAATGCTGAGCAATATTAAGAATTGCGGTTGTGCCAGAAGCATTATCATCAGCACCATTAAAAATATGATCACCTTCACTATTTGTCATACCTAAATGATCATAGTGGGCAGAATAAAGTACGATTTCGTTTGGTTTGGTTTTTCCGGGTAATACGGCTATTACGTTGCTAAGTTCACTGATACTTTTTTTGTTTTTAGCGACAAGACCTATGTTTTTAACTTCTTCTGATGTTACTTTAGAAAGCGCTATTACTATTGTGCCACCAATATCTTGCTGATTATTTTTTTCTACCAGTTTAGTGACTCCGCGGGCAAATCGTTGTTGATAGCGTTGGAATGTTTTTTCATGTGCAGGGTTTAAAAGAACCAGGTGATCTCCACCTTGGCTATTTATATTGCTCAGTGCGTCACGCAAGCTATCATCTTTACCAATAGTGTGAATTGTAAACTCATTGCTCTTTACCCCATTAGTCATTAACCATGACACGTCTGTTGCTGTACTGGCTATTGTTAAGTTGTCAGTGAGCTGTGCTTGTCCATTTAAAACTAAGTCGAGTTTTGTAGAACTCATTTTTGATATTTTATATTTCTGTAAAAAGCTATGCGCTGCGATATCTTCAGTGCCGATTAAACCGCTTTCTTGAAAACGGCTTGCTATGTAACTGGCCGCTTGTTTAATTTCGGTAGAGAAATTTCCTCTACCTTTTAAATTGTCACTGGCTAAGTAGGTTATATCTTTAGTCACTTGTGCTAAAGATATCGTGCTTTGCTCTGCTAAAGTCGAAAATGAGGAGACGATACTTGTTGCTAATATGCTGGCTGTAAATAAAGACGTTGAGATTTTTTTAATCATATTATTTTCCTGTGTTTTCTATTAAGTTTGAGCAGTTAAGTTTGAGCAAGGTTGTAGTAAATTACTGCTCTATTTTTAATGTAGTTGTTTCTATTAATAAAGATTCATCACCACAGCTTAGCCATAGTTGACCGTCTTGAATGCTGCATTGAAATTCCATCGTTCTATTGAGTAGTTTTACCAATGCATCTGTAGTACTGGTTTCAAACTGTTCAATACTCAATTTGGGAAATTTATTTAATGTGTTTTGCGATTGTGACCACCAAGTTTCAACGCTTGGGCCATAACAGTAAAGTTTTACATGGGCTGATTTATTGCAAGCCTTTTTGATGCGTTTTTCATCTATTTGGCCTAATTCAATCCATAAAGCAATTTCATCGCTGTAGTTTATTTGCCACATTACTGCTTCATCTTCATCACTTAACCCCTTGCCAAACTGTAAATCATTATGGGCATTTAAAATGTAGCATATCAAACGCACCATAAGTCGTTGATCTGTTTCAGAAGGGTGTTGTGCTATGGTAAGTTGCAAAGAGTCGTAGTAGTTACGATCCATGTCTGCAAGCTCAATATTAGCTTTATAAATTGTTGCTTTAAGTGCCATGTGTGTTTTTTGCTATATTCAAAAAATAAGTTATTGATAATGATAACAGTATAAGAAATCCTTACTACACATTTTTAAAATAAATAGTTGAGATAATAGCGATAAATTTAATAAATAATTTAGAGAATGTTATGGTATTGTTCTAATAATTTTTTTATTTGAGTTTATTATGCCAATTCAATCTTTTATACCACCAGAACGTACATTAATGGGGCCAGGTCCTTCAGATGTTAGCCCTAGAGTTTTATCTGCACTTGCTCGACCTACCATAGGTCACTTAGATCCTAAGTTTATTGAAATGATGGATGAAGTTAAATCATTATTACAATATGCATTTCAGACTAAAAACACCTATACCATGGCAATTTCGGCTCCAGGTTCAGCGGGAATGGAAGCTTGTTTTGTTAACTTAGTAACCCCTGATGATACGGTCGTTGTTTGTCAAAATGGTGTTTTTGGTGCACGTATGATTGAAAATGTTGTCCGTATTGGCGCTAAGGTTGTGGTTGTTGAAGGAGAATGGGGTAAAGCAGTTGACCCAGAAGCTTTAGAAGAAGCATTAAAACAAACACCAGAAGCGAGTTTTGTTGCTTTTGTGCATGCAGAAACTTCTACCGGTGCGCTGTCTGATTGTAAAACTTTATGTGAAATAGCACGTAAATATAATTGTTTAACTATTGTTGATGCTGTTACCTCATTAGGCGGTGTTGAGTTAAGAGTTGATGATTGGGGGATTGACGCAGTTTATTCTGGTAGTCAAAAATGTTTATCCTGTGTGCCAGGATTATCACCAATAAGCTTTAGTGATAAGGCGGCTGAAATTATTAAAAATCGTGATAGCTCTGTACAAAGTTGGTTTTTAGACCAATCATTGGTGATGGGATATTGGTCAGGGCAGGGTAAACGCAGCTACCATCATACCGCACCAGTAAACTCTTTATATGCACTACATGAATCATTAGTTATGTTACAAAATGAAGGTTTGGAAAATAGTTGGGCACGCCATCAAGCACAACATAAAAAATTAGCGGCTGGCTTAGAAAGCTTAGGGCTTGAGTTTATCGTACCTGAAGGAGAACGTTTACCACAATTAAATCTCGTTTATATTCCAGAAGGTGTTGATGATGCTAAGGTTCGTCAATTCTTATTAACAGAATATAATTTAGAAATTGGTGCAGGTTTAGGTAAATTTGCAGGCACTGCTTGGCGAATTGGATTAATGGGCCATACTGCGCGTAATGAAAATGTCTTATTATGTTTAGCAGCGCTTAAAGAGGCATTAGCTCAATAAATATTGCTAAGAGCTAAGTATATTATTGGCAATAATATACTTAGCTCGTTAATGATAGTGCTCAAATACTACCAAGAGCCTATATTTTCCATGCTTAACCAAGGCTCTTGTGGCGGTAGTGCATCACCTTTTTGTAATAACTCAATTGAAATATTATCAGGTGATTTAATAAATGCCATATTGCCACATCGTGGTGGACGATTAATAACCACACCACTGTTTTGTAGCGCTAAACATGTTTGATAAATATCATCTACTTCAAAAGCTAAATGACCAAAGTTACGCCCACCTTTATAGTTTTCTTCTGAGCCCCAGTTATGAGTTAATTCAACTTCAGGCTCTCCTATCGCTGTAGCTAAGTAGATTAAGGTGAATTTGCCTTCAGGTACATCTACGCGCTTTGTTTCAATTAAACCGAGTTTGTTGATGTAAAAGTCTAGTGATTGCTCAAGATCACGAACGCGCACCATAGCATGTAAAAATTTCATTGATATTCCTTTGATTGTGAATTTATAGCAAGATAAAATCTTAGTACATGGGTATTACTTAGTTTCTACGCTTCTATCGGTAAATTGTACTTATTTAAGTCATGCAATAATAGAAGAAGGGTATTTTTTATTAACAACACATTCTTTATTGGTTATTTTCAATAATAAGTTTTCGCTGAGTTTGTTTTGGGGTTTCTTGATACTTATCTTTAAAACATTTCGAAAAGTGTGGCAAAGTTGTATAACCACAAGCTATTGATATATCTGAAATACTATCACCAAATTTTAGCATTTCATATGCGCATTGAAGTCGATATTCTCGAATAATATCTTTAGGTTTTTGTGATAGATAAAGTTCTGTTTTACGTCTTAATGTTCTTTCATCCATAGCTAATAATTCTGATAGTTTTTTTACATTAAACTCAGGATCAGGAAAGTGTATTTTTAAAAACTCTCTAGTTCGTTGAATAAACTTATTACCAGTACTATCGTTTGATAACTCTATTTGTAAATGGTTAGCTGCTATTGCTGTAATTTTATTTCTACTCTCGGTGGATGAGTCTAATAAATTAGCAATTTTTAATTTTAATATTTCGCCGCTAAAAGGCTTATTGATATAATCTGTAGCACCAACTTGCAAGCCTTGTTTTTGGCTTGCTATATCACTTTTTGCGGTAAGAAAAATGATAGGGCATTTACTATATGGTTTATTGCTTGTCCTGATAAATTGACAAAGTTCAAAGCCATTCATTAATGGCATCATCACATCAGATAAAATTAAATCAGGTTGAAATCCATCAATAAGCTCAACGGCTTCTTGTCCGTTGTGTACGCTTAAAACGTCATAGTTTGATGCCAATAACTCCGTCAGAAATTGGTTTATTTCTAGGTTATCTTCAACAATAAGTAGCTTGGTATTACATTGATTTATAGCGATGCTGGGTTGTAAATTAGCTTCTTGATTGTTTTTATTCTCGATTAATGTTTGATCGATATTAAAAATCAAATCAATAGGCAAGGAAATAATAAATTGAACTAGATTAGGCTGAGTATTATCTAAAGTTAACATCCCTTGATAAGACTCAATTAGCTCTCTACTTGAAGAAAGACCTATGCCTTGTCCTTCCGTTTGGTGGTGATGTTCAAGACGATAAAATTTTTCGAAAATAACATTTTCGTATTGTTCTGGAATATTAGGCCCTACATTGGTGACTTTAATAATGCAAAAAGGGTTATCTAACATACAGATAATTTTAATTTCACTCGAACTCTCGGCATATTTTATGGCGTTTGAAACTAGGTTACTTAAAACAGTCTCTAACAACTCAGTTTCAATAATTAGTTCGGCATTGGTTTTGCAATCAAGTGCAAAGGTTAGCGATTTTGCTGAGGCTAAAGTAGAAAAATTATTAATGATTTGTTTACAGGTATGCTCTAACTTAACAATTGACTTTTTGGCAGTTGATTGTTTGTTGTTAGCAAGTGACAATAATTGCTCAACAAGATTAAATAATCGTTGGCCGTTATGTTTGATATTACTTATTTTTTTATTATTTTCGGCATTTAAGTCGGTATTAGATACCGTTTCTAATGCGTTGAAAATAAGTGTTAATGGGGTTTTTAATTCGTGTGATATATTTTCAATAAAATGTTGTTTTTCTTTAAGCAGTTTTTCAACTTCATTTTTACTTTGTAAAATTTCTACAGTTTTTAATTTTACTTGGCTTTTAAGCTGATTTTCACGTTTTCTATGTTCATTTTGTCGAGCTAATATATAAAGATAAATACCGGTGATAATAGTTATGGCATATAAAGTAAAGGCTAGCCAAGAGTAATAAAATGGCGGGGTAACTGTTAGCATTAGTGTTTTGGGATTATTAGACCACATACCTTCGTTATTACTGGAATCAATTTCAATTTTATACTGCCCAAATGGTAGCTTTCTAAATGTTAAGTCTTTGAAATCAGGATTGATGCTTGACCAATAGCCGTTATCAACTCTATAGCGATACTGGTTTTCTTCTGGTTGAGTAAATTCATTATTAGCGACAGAGAGTGAGAAGGGCTGATCATCATAACTGAGTTGTAATTTATCTGCGTAGCCTATCCATTGATCTAAACCTTGATGTAATTCAGGCGTGATTAATTGGTCTTTAATTCTAAGTTGGCTAAAAAATGTGTTTTTGGGAATATTTGGGTTAGAGCCCATACGTTTTTCTGGATTAAAACTAAGTACACCATTTAAGCCGCCAAAATATATTGTACCGTCCTCGGCCTGAAACGCGCTCTCGGAATCAAATTCAATTTCCGATAACGGAGTTGAAAATTTATAGTGTTTTATTATCGGTTTGCATTGATAGTTAGATGTGACTGGGTATCTATGACAAGGGGTCATTTTATCAAGCCCTCCAGCCGAGCTAATCCACAGATTACCTAATGTATCTTCAAAAATAGCATAAATAACATTGCTCGAAAGACCATCTTTCATTGTGTAATGCTGGAAACTTTTACCATCATTTTTTAATAAATTAATGCCTCCCCCCCAAGTTCCCACCCAAACATCTTGATGACTGTCTACTTTAATGGCAAATATTAAATCATTAGATAAACTATCTGGCTGTTCGGGATCATGATTAAAGTTCTTCCATTCATGACTTAGCGTATTAAATTTATATAACCCCCTCGCATAAGTGTATTTTTCTTGTTCTTTTGTTTTATTAAAATGGGTGCCTATCCATAAGTTATCTTTATTATCAGGGCTTAATGCTCTGACCATTGGTGCCGTATCATTGTCTTCTACTGGAGAGTAATTGGTAAATTCGTGAGATTTGGTTGAAAAAGAAGTGATGCCTCTGCCATGACCTATCCATAAGTTATGGGCTTTCCCTTCATGTAAATTGAAAATATGATCTTGCCAACCGTTTTGTTTAAATTGCTGCCATTTTTTGGTTTCTTCGTTAAATAAATTAAGGCCACCTCCTTCTGTTCCTGCCCAAATGTCACCTTGTGAATCTTCAAGAAGGGCTCTTACATGATTATTGGACAAGGCGCTTTTGTCATTTATACGATGAGAAAAGTAGTCCCACTTTTTAGTTTGGCTGTGATAGCGGCTAATACCTCTATCTTGGCTACCCAACCATAAGCGGTTTTTAGAATCATACATAATTGCACGACTTAATGTGCTAATAGGTCCAAAAGATGACTTAGGATCAAAAAGGTAACTATTAAATGTTGGTCGGTTAAAACTTACTTTGGCAATCCCTTGTGAGGTGATCATCCATAAGTTTTTTGACGTATCACTAAAAATATTGAGTATCTCGTTACTTTCATCACTTTTGGGAAAAGCACCTAGTGCAATAAACTTCATTTTTTGGCTGCTATAATCATATTCAACTAATGAACTGGGTAAGGCTACCCATAGCCTTTCATCAATTTTCTTTATTGCTAAGGCTCTGTTGTTTTCCGATTGATTAAAAAGCTTAGGTTGAAAGTGTTGGATTAGTTTGTTTTCTGCTGACAACTGATAAATACCGTTATCAGCTGTTACCCAGTAGCTAGCATCATGTTCAATAAGCATATCTAGCAGTTTATTGGTGGGGGAGTCAGAAGTAAAAACAACTTTAATTTTATCGGTCTGTTGATTTACTTGATAAACTGATTCTGTCGTTAATATCCAGCTATAGCCATTATTGTAAATGATTTTTTCTACGGGTTTGTTTTCTAAAAAGTCAGATTTTAGCGGATAAAACTTACCGTATTGCTCTTGCCAAAAATAAACTCCTTGGCTGGTTGCTAGGGCCATTTGATTATCAGAGAAATAACTAATCTGATTAAAAATTAATAACTCATTAGGTTCAGTATTTGCGATAGGAATTGCAGTGAGTAATTGTGTATTGGCATCATAAGTGAATACCCCCGAATCAGTCGTTAACCAAATAGTTCCTTTTTTATCAACAAAAACTTGATGACCAGTTAGTTCTATTAATTTACCGTGTAGATCTTTGAATGAGATTTTAGCTAGTTTCCATTCACGTTTGTCTAATCGAAAAATACCATTAGAAAAATTTAAAAACCAAATTCCCTTGTGGTTATCTTCATAAATATGGGCAACATTTAATGGCTTCTCTCCTGTATCGTTTAACTCAATAGCTAACTCGTTAAACTGTCCTCCTAAATACCAATTAACATCAGTCTCAGTACCTGCCCAAATAATACCATCGCTATCTTGAAAAATAGTATGCAAATTGGAGTTACTTAATCCTTGTTCTTTACCAAGGTAATCAATGGACGCTGCTAGACTTGCTGGTGAAAAAAACAAGATAAAAAATACCCCCCAAGAAAAGGAGGATAGTGAACAGTTATTTTTTATTGTTTTTGATGGCATAGAAAATTTTTATACGTCATTTTATCAGTAAGTTATTATTGTCGCATTTCAGACATATATCGTAAACTGTTTATTTTTAACATGAAAATTTACTTTTTAAGTTATTTAGACCGTTATTGATAAAACAACGTCCGATTTTGATAAACGCTAAAGTTACTTTCCCCCTATCATAGATACATGATTAAGTGACTCATCTGTAGTGCCAAATCTTATCCAAATGAGTCAGGAAACCTTAATGAACAATAGAGTGTTATTCGCTGTAGGTATAGTAATGGCCTTAATAACTTCTTCTGTATTTATATCAGTAGTAGATGGTAGTTATATCTGATCACAACAGCCCTTAAGTACTTTTTGTTCGTAATAACCTTAAATTAATTTCTGCAATCGATTAACTATAACTAATAGTTTTTCGATTAAATTAAAGCCTTCAAGAAGAGTTACTGTTTACTATGCTTAATGAACGACAGCTTGTTGTTTTAGTACAAGAGCGTCTTCCTTATGATACGCGTTTATTTCAGCAGTTAATTACTCCATATTTACCTGAATTAAAAGGGTACTGTGTAAAATTGCTTAATAATCAGTCTGATGCTGAGGATGTAGTACAAGAAACTCTTATAAAAACATTAAAAAATTTAAAGGCTTTTAAGTGGGTTGTGTCTTTTAGAGCATGGCTATTCAAAATTGCTTATAACGAATGTATTAACAAGATAAGAGAGCGACGTTGGGGAATTATTGAGAATGATGAAGAATACCTCGAAAACTTAATAGATGAGAAGACTGATAGCGAAGACCCTGCTTCCGTATTATCTGAGCTAATACAACATTTATCATTGACCGATCGTAACATTATGCTATTACGTTATCGTAGTGAATTAAGTTTTCAGGATATTGCGAATATTCATCAGCTAAAACTTTCAGCGGTAAAAATGCGCCATAAACGGGTTGTCGAGTTTTTAAAGCAAAAGCTAAAATAAGTAGCGTTAATCTGTTTTCTCTTTAAAATCACATAAATCTTCAATGATACAAGAACCACATTTAGGCTTACGTGCAGTGCAAGTGTAACGTCCATGTAAAATGAACCAGTGATGCAAATTGAACATAAATTCTGTTTTGTTTGGTGTGTTTTTTATTATCGCCTGTTCTGTTTGTTCAACCGTTTTACCTTTGGCATAGCCTGTACGGTTTGCTAGTCGCTGAATATGAGTATCAACGGCTAAAAAGTAGTTACCTTCATTATCTTTAAGCCAACCAAAAGCAGTGTTTAATACAACATTGGCTGTTTTTCTACCAACACCGGGTAATGCTTCGAGTGCAGCTCGATTCTCTGGTACTTCACCACCATGTAAGTCAACCAACATTTGACAGGTTTTCATGGTGTTTTTAGCTTTGGTATTAAATAAGCCTATGGTTTTCACATAAGAAATTAACCCTTCTAAGCCTAGATCAAGTATTGCTTGAGGAGTGTTCGCTACCGGATATAATTTTGCGGTTGCTTTATTTACCCCTACATCTGTTGCTTGGGCCGAAAGAAGTACTGCTATTAGTAATTCAAAAGGGGTACTAAAGTTTAACTCTGTCGTTGGCTCCGGATTATTATCACGCAGCCTAGTCAGCATTTCTAATCGTTTGGCTTTATTCATTTGTATCGGTCACTATTATTCATTGCAATTGGTATCATGTTACTTATGAGTCAAAGTTAACTCTAACTCGCTCAATAGTGGCTTTTTCTTTTTTGGGTTGACGTTGTTTTATATAAGTATCAATACTGTTTTTAAGTGCGATGATAAAGCCCATAGCAATAAACGCTCCTGGAGGGAGTATGGCTAATAAAAACTGACTATCTAATTTTACCACTTCAATGCGTAAAACACCTGCCCAATCACCAAAGAGTAAGTGAGCACCATCAAATAATGTACCTTGTCCTAAGATTTCTCGAATCGCGCCTAGCAAAATTAACACTAATGCAAAACCAAGTCCCATCATTAAGCCATCAAAACTGGCTTGTTTTACTGGATTTTTAGATGCGTAAGCCTCTGCTCTACCAATAATGGCACAATTGGTGACGATTAATGGGAGAAATATTCCCAATGATTGATATATACCATAAGTATATGCGTTCATTAATAGCTGAACACAAGTAACAAATGAAGCAATAATTAAGACAAAAATAGGGATGCGAATTTCTTTAGGTACCCAATGACGGATAGCAGAAACAGTAGCATTAGAGGCGACTAGAACTAACAAGGTCGCTAGTCCTAAACCTAAAGCATTGGTGATAGTGGCGGTTACTGCTAGCAATGGACATAGGCCGAGTAATTGAACTATACCTGGATTATTCTTCCATAGCCCTTGAATAGCTAACTCTTTATACTCAGCTTTAAGTGCTTTTTGGGCTAATGTTTTTTCTGCTAATTGTTGCTCAAGCTCAATATTGTTCTCTGACAATTGAGGAGCTTCATTTACATTATTTTCACTAGTATTCATTAGTAGCCTCATATTCAGGTTGAGGTTCTTGATCACCTATTAAACAGCTATTAGGAAGCGTTAATACTTTGTTTTTGTTTTCGATAAAAAATAATAGCGTGTTTTTCACTGCTTTAACGATTGCCCTTGGCGTAATAGTTGCTCCGGTAAATTGATCAAAAGTACCACCATCTTTTGTTACCTGCCAGCGAGTGTCTAGCTCTGACAATAGCTTTTTACCATTAAAGGCTGTGATCCAGTTACTTTTTTTAAGCTCTACTTTATCACCTAACCCCGGCGTTTCTTGATGCTTTAACACTCTAACGCCACTAATACTATTATCTATATTGATAGCAACAATCAGTTCAATTTTACCATTATAGCCATCGAGTGCTGTACTTGTGATAGCTACTGCTACAGGAGAGTTATTATTACGAGCTATGTAAGCTTTTTGCACTATATTGGTATTTTGGGTGCTACCAAGTAAAAGTGAACTAATATTCACACAGTCTTGAGTTATTTCGTTGTTATAACTACTTGGCTCAATTATTTCATGCAATGTATTTAATAATTGCAATTGTGTTTGTTCTTGTATTCTATCTTTTGTTAATTCATTAACTAGGCCAACGATAACTGTACAAACAATAGCGAATATTGCGAGTATTTGACTATTTTTTTGTATTGGTAATCGGAATGCTGATTTATCTTTAGCATTTTTATTAGGGGGTAAAGAGTTAGTCATTATTTAACCTTTGTTACTATCAATATCATGGCCGTAGGTACGCGGACGTGTATATTGATCTATTAAAGGGGCTGTCATATTACAAAGTAACACAGCAAAGGCAATACCGTCGGGATAGCCACCAAACGTTCTAATCAAGTACACTAATAATCCTGCTAAAGCACCCATAATTAATCGACCTTTTACACTTGTAGCACCAGAGACAGGGTCTGTTAAAATAAAGAATGCCCCTAACATACAACCACCTGTTGTCCAGTGGAGTAGAGGTGAAGCACTGGTATCTGGGCTTAGACTATAAGCAATAAAAGAACAGATAAATAAGCTTACTAAAAAGCTAATAGGGGTTTGCCAAGCAATAGCTTTTTTGGCTATTAGGATTAAGCCGCCAATTAAAAATGCAATATTTACCCACTCCCAACCAAAAGCAAAACCTAAACTTGGACCTATAGTATTAGAAAATAAGTTGTTTTGTATGATTTCTAATGTGGTAAAACCTAAATTTAGGTTCGTTTTTAAAGTGTCTAATGGCGTAGCCATAGTAAAGCCGTCAATACTCGTGCGAAGTTGCTCGACGGAGTAGCCTTCATTGGTAAAACCGGTAAATATTGTGGTTAACGTATTGGTGAAATTTAAATCTATATTCATCAGGTGCAATGGCGGCTGCCATGATGTCATTTGAACAGGAAAAGAAATGAGCAACATAACGTAAGCAGCCATCGCTGGGTTGAATGGGTTGTGCCCTAAACCACCATAGAGTTGTTTTACCACTAAAATAGCAAATGCAGCGCCAATAACTGAAATCCACCATGGAGCAACAGCAGGTAAACAAATACCAATTAGTATTGCCGTTAATATGGCACTACCATCGAACAATTGTTTATTGATTTTCTTTGAATTACTTCGTAGTGATAAAGCGAAAAATTCACAGAGTAATGCTGTGGTGATAGCTAATGCTATATGAATAATATTACCCCAGCCAAAGAAGTACCATTGAGCATATATCCCAGGGAATAAAGCATAAATGACTAAACGCATTAAAGCCGATGTTTCGGTTTGATTGTGATTATGGGGCGAACTTGCTATCCAAAATGCCATAATTATTCTAATTCTTCATTGCTAGGTTTTAAAGGTGATGTGTTATCACTGTTATTGACTTGTAAGTGAGCTTCTTGTTCTTGGGCTTTTTTAGCATTTACCTTAGCTTTAGCTTTTGCAACGGCAGCCGCAATCCGAGCTTTTTTATCATCAGCTTGGCTTGTTACTTGTTCTACCTGACTGTTATCTGAGTTAGGTAAAGGACTCTCTTGTTCGTTATTTTTTTTC
>Ga0193951_1000251_pt1 | contig 25189 bp, 25 predicted proteins | sample BB_2_MG_FD_140370 | JGI IMG/M metagenome (GOLD analysis project Ga0193951, IMG submission 140370) | Microbial mat bacterial communities from the Broadkill River, Lewes, Delaware, United States - BB_2_MG | ecosystem: Environmental > Aquatic > Freshwater > River > Microbial mats | place: USA...
TCCTTTATAGTCAAATCGCAAAATATTCCCATGTAACCCGCCTAAAACACTTCCTATTATCCAATACCTTTGATTTAATGCTGTTATGATTAAGTAAATTCGTTCTCTCTCTTTTTCATCAACTTCATTTGTTTTTAAAAGTGCAAAAGTTTCATCAGTAAGCCCAAAAATAACATAATGCTTTTTCCAAGAAAATTCTTTAAGAGCGCTTATCATAGACAAGCCATAAAAAGTATGCCTTAGATTTAAAAGATAAGTAGCAATTCCAATCTCTAAAATAGTAGCTTGCGTAGCAAACATACCAAGAGCTAAAAACTGTCCAGCTCCTGCAAATATAAACACAGACATAAAAAAAGCATAATACCAAGGGATAAGAAGTCCAGAGAGTAAAAGACCAAATGCCATTCCGAGTGGAATATACCCCATCAAAACGGGAATGGTCATTTTAAAAATAGAAAAAAAACTCATCTATTTCTTCAAGTATTTATTTACATAATTTTTTCTATTATCACTCTTTTCTATCTCTTTTTCATTCACATTGTTTTTTGGTTTTACATCATCAAAATATATTGAATCAACAGCAAATATAATTAAAATGATAACTATAAATGGAATTAAAATCAGCAATCTATTTATCTTTTGAGTTGATTCACAGTTTGAAGCATTTCATCACTTGTTGTGATTGCTTTCGAGTTTGCTTCATATGCTCTTTGACCTGTAATAAGATCTGTCATCTCTTCAACAAGTTGGACATTACTCATCTCAACAAACTTTTGTCTCGTTTGCCCTAAACCTTCTAATCCAGGAGTTCCTGTTATAGCATCTCCTGAAGCAGAAGTATTTATGTAATTATTATCCCCTAAAGAGTGAAGTCCTGCTGGATTTATAAAACTTGCAAGCTCAATTTGACCTATAGTAGTCATTTGTGTTTGTCCTGCTTGAAGAACTGAAACTGTACCATCTGTTCCTATAGAAACCTGCGTTGCATCTTCTGGTACTGTTATTTCTGGTAACATTCTGTATCCATCAGAATTTACTATACTACCTTCGCTATCAAGTTTAAAAGAACCATTTCTAGTATAAGCAGTTGTTCCATCTGGTAGTTGAATTTGAAAAAATCCTTTTCCTGTAATTGCCATATCGAAGTCACCACCGGTTTCTTTAAAGTTTCCCTGTATAAATTGCTTTGAGATAGCAGTAGGACGAACACCTAAACCAACCTCTATACCTGTTGGTGATTGAGTAGTTGCACTTGTCGAAGTTCCAGCATACTCCATAGTTTGATACATCAAGTCAGCAAATTCTGCTCTTTGCTTTTTATATCCTATTGTATTAACATTTGAAATATTATTTGATGTAACATCTATTTGTGTTTGTTGTGCAATCATTCCAGTTGCTGCTGTATATAATGATCTTAGCATTTTAATATCCCCTTTTAATCAAGCATAGTCCGAGTAAAATTTCTCGCAACTGTTGCACGAAGTTAACTTCTGTATTTTTCATTTTATTATCCCCTTTTAATCGAACAAAGTCCGAGTAAAATTCCTCGCGACTGAAGCACGAAGTAAACTTCTGTATTTTTCATTTTATTGTCCTTATGCTCTTGTTTGTGCTAATTTATTGATAGCATCATTGTTAAGATCATTCATATGTGAAGTCATAACTTTTTGATACATTTCTACCATTCGTTGTGATTCAATTAACCCTACCATCTCTTTTACTGGATTAATGTTACTTGTTTCTAAAAAACCTTGAGCAACTACATCTGCATCTTCTAAATCAGTAATATCTTGAATATCTTCAAACTTAAAAAGATTTGTCCCCTCTTTAGTTAAAGATTTTATATCATTACTTTGTCCAATAAATAACTTTCCTACAGGAATTTCTCCCTCAGCAAATCCATTGGCAATATCAGCAGAATAAATATTCCCTGATTTATCTACTGTAAAAGTATTATTTTGATTTACTGTTATATACTGTTGATTTTGAAAGTATGTGGATGGCAATACAGGAAAACCTTCTTTAGTAGTTAAAACCCCGTCTTGATTGATAGTAAATACTCCATTTTGAGTCAACCTTATACCCTCAGGCGTTTCAACCATGAAAAAAGCATCTTCTCTTTTCAAAGCAAAATCAAGTTTATTTCCAGTTGATTTTAATCCACCTTGTCTAAATTCTATATATTGCTCACTTATTTGAGGTACTCTATCTATTGTTGCATTAAGATACTTTGCGGCTTCTTTCGTATGATCTTTTATAGGAAAATTTTCTTGATATTCTTGAAAAATTCTTTTAAAATCTCCCACAACAACATCATCTCTTTTAAATGCAGTTGTATTTACATTGGCTAAATTGTTCGATATAACATCTAGCTTGTTAAACTGTGTTACCATAGCTCCAGTAGTTGAGTAATATCCGTTTTGCATTTTAATCCTATTAATTTTGATTACCCAAGATTAAGCAACTAGCGTTCCAAAATGAATTTTATTAAATATTTCTATAATTCTATGTACATTTAATTGTTTTTTAAATAAGTTTCGGTATAATATATACCTTTTTCACCCCCATATTCAGGAGCAAATTTATATGTCAACTAAAGAGCTTTATGCAAACTTAGAAGAGCTATTCAAAGAAAATGAAAAAGGAAATGTTACTTATGAAAAAGTAATGTCTCTTTTTGAAAAACAACCCACAACATCAAATATCAAAAAAATGATTACTTTAATTGATAAGTATAAAATAACACTTATCACATCTGCAGAAATTGCAAAACTAAGAAATCTAGAAGAAGCTTTAAAAAGAGCAGAAGAAGCACAAAAACTTCAAGATGAAGCCCTTGAAAAAGAGTTTGACTTAGCAAATGAAAAAGAGCTTTTAGAGTGGAGTAGAAGTGATTCTCCAGTAAGAATGTACTTAAGAGAAATGGGACTTATATCACTACTTACAAAAGAAGAAGAAATAGATATTAGTAAAAAAATAGAATTTGGTGAAGATATTATTATCGATGCTTTTTGTTCTGTCCCTTATCTTATCGATTTTATTATTGACTATAAAGAAGCACTTATAAACCGTGAAAGAAGAGTAAAAGAACTTTTTAGAAACTTTGAAGACGATGAGGAAGAATCAGATGATGGTGATGAGTCTGAGAAAAAAGCCCCTAAAAAAGATAATAAAAGAACAGAAAAAGTTATTACAAGCTTTAAAGCACTAGAAAAAGCAAAAAAAGACTGGTTAAAAACAATAGCTAAAGTACCAGAAGAAATAAATAATGAAACTCAGACTATATACGATATAACTGTAGCATATAAAAAGAAGATATTAAAAGAAAACTTACTAGAGTTAGGACCAACAAGTAAACTAATCAATGAACTTGTGAAATCAATGGAAACTTCACTAAAAAGTGATGATGAGTTTGACAAAGAGCTAAGAAGACTTGAATATAGACTTCCTCTTTTTAATGAAACTTTAAAAAAGAATCATATTAAATTGCTAGAAAAAATTGTTGATTTAAATAAAGAAGAAATAACTGCTTTAGTCCCTGAAGCAACAATGGTTTCAACATATGTGGAAATCAAAAAACTCTTTCAAACAAAAGAGGCAAGTAAACAAAGCTTTGATTTGGACCCAGATACTTTAAAAGAGATTGTAGAACAAATCAAACGAGGTAAAAAAATCGCAGATGAGTCTAAAACTCGTATGGCAAAATCAAATCTAAGACTTGTTGTTTCAATCGCTAAAAGATATACAAACCGTGGACTTCCTTTCCTTGATCTTATTCAAGAAGGAAATATTGGTCTTATGAAAGCAGTTGATAAGTTTGAATATAAAAAAGGCTATAAGTTTTCAACTTATGCAACTTGGTGGATTCGTCAAGCAATATCGCGGGCTATTGCAGACCAAGCTAGAACAATCCGTATTCCAATCCATATGATTGAAACTATCAATAGAATTAACAAAATAATCCGTAAACATCTTCAAGAAGAAGGTAAAGAACCAGATATCGATACAATTGCAGAAGAAGTTGGGCTAAGTGTTGATAAGGTTAAAAATGTTATCAAAATTACTAAAGAACCTATAAGTCTTGAAGCACCTATAGGTAACGAAGATGATGGAAAATTTGGAGATTTCGTAGAAGATAAAAATACAATGTCACCAATGGACTTCATGCTTAAAAATGATTTAAAAGATCAAATTGATGATGTTCTTGACCAACTAAACGACAGAGAAAAAGCTGTAATTAGAATGAGATTTGGACTTATGTTTGATGAGAGTGATAGAACACTTGAAGAGATAGGAAAAGAGCTTAATGTCACAAGAGAAAGAGTTCGCCAAATAGAGAGTTCAGCAATCAAAAAACTAAAACATCCAAAAGTTGGACGAAAACTAAAGAACTATATAGAAAGCTAAATGAAGTTCCAATGCATTGCATTAGCGTTAGTGAGAGGAATTTTTGCTGAACTTTATTCAGGGAAAGGAGATATTAAATGACATTTGAACAAGCTTGGATTGAACATGATTACAACCCTTTTATAGTATTTAATACTGAGGGAAGGGTAAAATCACTTAACCAAGAAGCTCAATATCTCTTAGGTGAAGTTGAGCAAAAAGAGCTTTTTAATCTCACAAAGACATATGCAAGTCTCTCCTATGGTTTTAAAACTACCATTATAGACTTGTCTTTTGGCTCATATAAATTTTATGCTATAACAGTTGGATATCTCGATGAAAATGAAATTGGTATAAAGTTCTATAAAATAGCTGCAAAAAAATTTACAAATATAGAAGAGTATGGTGAGAGTGTAAATCTTTATGCCCTTCTTGACTTATGTATTAGTGCTGCATCAACAAGAAGTAAAGCTACCTTTATTAAAGATTTTGATCCTACTTTTCCTGATTTAAAACTCCAGATTAACAACTTTACTAAGCTATTAGATAAAATTTATAAATCACATAACCAAGCTACTTCAATCAAAACTAAACTTTCATTAGTAACTGGAGAATATATAAGATTTGAAAATAAAAAATATCCTATATTTTCTTTACATGTAGAAGCAGATTATAGAGATAAAAGTTTACAACAAGACATAGAAGAGATAGCATCAAAATGTAACACTTCCATAAGATTTGATAAAAACCAAACTATCATAAACTCTGCTATGGTTACTCTTTAACAATAAATCCTAAAAATAGACTAGAAATTGGTACTGCTCCTATGCCTACTAAAAAAGGTAAAGCTGAAAAAAGTTCTTGCCTTATAAGAAAAAGCATTGCGAGACATAAAAAAACATAAGCGCCCAATCTAAAAGGATTAAAAATCCCTCGTCCGCTTTTAAAGAGATTTGAAAATGCTTGTTTAAAGCCAGCATTTTTTTTCTTCTCTTGTTTATATAGCTTTACAAACTCTTCTTTACTTAGCTCTTTTTGCTCATTATTTTCTTTTTCATCAAAAAGAGAATACTTATCATCTATTTTATCGAGTTCATCTCTCTCTTCTGGGATTTCACCATTTTCAAGTTTTCGCTCAATCATCCCTTTATACGATAAAAATGAAGCAAAGATAATAAGCATAGAACAGATAAAGGCAACTTGTGTGTTAATCAGCCACAAGCCACCCATAAATAGGGACAAAATTATAAGAAAAACACTTGTCCCTATATAAACAAAAGAAACTTTAGTCTTCGTCATCATCATCTTCATATTTTTTATAGCGAACATCATCTTTAAATTCAGCGTAAGATTCTACTTGCTTTTTATATGCTTTATAAACATTCATGACGGCTCCACCAACTCCCCAAAAAACACCTACCCAAAGTAACCAATCATAACCAAATGCATTTTTCATAAGTATGCCAGCACCAACACCAAGAAGCACAGCCACTACAATAGAAACACCTAAAGAGAGTCCATCAGCACCTTCAACTAGTTTTGCATACTTAGGAGTTTCTTTTTTCATTTCAGCTCACTCATAACTTTCTGGGCTGCTTTTATACAATCATCTATCATTGCATCACTTATAGCATCACAGATAAATCCTGTTTCAAATTGACTACAAGCAAAATAAAAACCTTCGTTTAGCATACCTTGGTGAAATTTTGCAAACATTTTAGTATCACTCTTGAGTGCATCATCAAAGTTTTTAACCTTATTTTCATTGAAAAAGAAACCAAACATACTGCCTCTTACACCTACTTGTAGAGGTATACCATTTGCATCAGCTGCATTTTTTAAACCTGCAACCAATTTTTTCGCTTTTGCTTCAAAACTACTATATAAATCTTTTGATTCCAATATTTTAGAAACAGAAGCTAATCCTGCATGCATTGCTACTGGGTTTCCACTGAGTGTTCCTGCTTGATAAACTGGTCCATCTGGACTAAGCTTGTTCATGATATCAAGTTTTCCTCCAAAAGCACCAACAGGCATACCTCCACCAATAACTTTACCAAAAGTTACCATATCTGGAACTACGCTAGTAAGTCCTTGAGCCCCTTTTAATGACGCTCTAAATCCACTCATAACTTCATCAAAAATCAACAATGCTCCGTGTTCATCACACAAAACTCTTAAATCTTGTAAAAACTTATCATCAGCTGGAACTAATCCCATATTTCCTGCAACTGGTTCAAGAATGATACAAGCTATATCACTAGAGTTTTCAAAACACTTTTTGACACTCTGTATATCATTATATTTTGCCAAAAGAGTATGTTTTGTCAAATCAGCAGGAACACCCGGACTACTTGGAGTTCCAAAAGTAACAGCACCACTTCCTGCTTGAACTAAAAGAGAGTCACTATGTCCATGATAACAGCCTTCAAACTTTACAATATCATCTTTGCCTGTATACCCACGAGCGAGTCTAATAGCACTCATAACTGCTTCTGTTCCACTACTTACAAAACGAATTTTATCAATCGCTTCAAACATATCACATATTTTTTTTGCAAGTTCAGTCTCTACAGTAGTAGGTGCTCCAAAACTAAGACCTTTTGTCACTGCATCCATAACTGCAAACTCTATAGTTTTATCACAATGCCCAAAGATAAGAGGACCCCAACTCTGAACAAAATCTACATAACTATTTCCATCTATATCAAAAAGATAAGCACCCTCACCTTTTTCAATAAAAATAGGAGTTCCACCAACACTTTTAAATGCTCTAACAGGAGAATCAACACCTCCAGGTATAACTTGTTGTGCCAACTCAAAAGCTTTTTGACTTTTTAAATTTTCCATAATTTTCCTTATTGATTTACTTCGCTTGTAACATAAAAGTATAAAACTTCTATCTCATTATTTGTTAAAAAATATTTTGGCATCACAGAAGAATTAGAACCTTGTAATGCGTTAAAAAATTTCTTTTTTGAAAGTGAGTTTATAGCTGGAGCTACAAGTTCTTTTTGTTTGCCTTTATCTTTATATTTGGCTATAACAGAACCCTCACCTTTTTTTCCATGACAAGAGATACAACCAATTCCTCTAGGATTTGAATAGAGCATTTTTGCATACTCCATTTTGGTTATAAATGATTCAGCATTTAAAGATAGAAATACTATAAACATACAAATAAAAACTTTCATTTATCCTCTCTTTATTACAAAAAAGCTATAATATCTAAAATTACATTTAAGGACACTAAAATATGACAATTTTAGATGGTAAAGCACTTTCAAATAAAGTAAAAGAAGAGATAAAATCAGAAACACAAGAACTAAAAAAAGAAGGAATTGTTCCAGGATTAGCTGTTATTTTGGTAGGCAATGATCCTGCTAGCCAAACTTATGTAGCATCAAAAGAAAAATCTTGTATAGCTGCTGGTATTTTTTCTGAAAAAATAACTATGAATGAAGACGCAACAGAGGAGCGACTTTTAGATAGAATAAAAAAACTAAATGAAGATGATAGTATCCATGGGATATTAGTGCAACTTCCACTTCCAAAACATATAAATACAAATAAAGTACTCGAAACGATTGATCCAAAAAAAGATGTTGATGGTTTTCATGTGTTTAATGTAGGACAACTCGTAACTGGTAAGCAAAGTCTAGTTCCTTGTACTCCACTTGGTGTAATGAGAATTTTAGAAGAATATGGCATAAATCCCATTGGTATGGATGCTTGTGTTGTTGGTGTTAGTAACATCGTAGGAAAACCTATGATGAACCTTCTTTTAAACGCAAGAGCTACAGTTACTGTTTGTCACTCTAAAACAAAAGATTTGAAAGCTCATACAAGTAAGGCTGACCTTTTAGTTGTGGGTGTTGGAATTCCTCACATGATAAAACCAGATATGGTTAAAGAGGGGGCTATTGTTATTGATGTTGGGATTAACAGAATGACATGGGGTAAATATGAAGGTAAACTTGTAGGTGATGTTGATTTTGAAACAGTTGCAGATAAATGTAGTTATATCACACCAGTCCCAGGTGGTGTTGGTCCTATGACAATTGCAATGTTGCTTAAAAACACTCTTACTGCTGCTAAAATGAGCATGAAATAATGAAAATATATTCTCTGAGCAAGGCTCAAACTTTAGTGATAGGAATTTTTTCTCAAAGAGAGTGCAAAGCACAAGCTGGACTTGTTCAGAAAAAAGGAGACAATAAATGAAGTCTTTTTTTACTAAATTCCTAAACTGGTCAAACTCTTGGGTTGGAACCATCGTCATAGTACTTTTAGTCATATTTTTTGTAGCTCAAGCTTTTGTAATTCCAAGTGGAAGTATGAAAAGAACACTTCTAATTGGTGACCATCTTTTTGTTAAAAAATTTAGTTATGGAACCCCTACTCCACATCTTCCTTGGCTTGAAGTTCAAGTTCTCCCAGACTTTTTTGGGAATGGTCACCTAATTGAAGGTGATAAACCAGAGCGAGGTGATATCGTAGTTTTTAGATACCCAAAACAACCAAAAATTCACTATGTAAAAAGAATGATTGCAGTTGGTGGTGACGAAATACTTTTTCAAGATAAACACTTATACATTAGTTTTCATGAAGGTGAAAAATGGATGCATGAAAATTATCCAAAAAAGAAAATACATGTAATAGCTGGAAAAACTTGGGTTTTAAATCCATACGAAGAAAAATTTCCGGGCATTCAATACGATGAAGATGTAAATCTATTTGCACAAATGAAAATGTTTCTCTCAGCAAATGATTTTGCAATGCAGCCTATTATAGTTGATGAACTTCCAAAAAACTTTAATTCAGAATTTAATGCTTTTTATAAAAAAGTTCCACTAGGTGAATTTTATATGGTAGGTGATAATCGTGATCATTCAAATGATAGTAGATTTTGGGGAAGCGTTCCTTATAGCCTCATTGTTGGTAAGCCTTGGTTTATTTACTTTTCATGGGATGATGATTATAAAATAAGATGGAATAGAATCGGCCGTTTTATTGATACAATTCAAAATGATGAAAAGTTTTTAGATGGAAAATAGTGAAATAATTAAAATAGTCGCTACTGTTATGGCCCTAGCAGTAGCTATCATAGGTCATGAAATCATGCATGGTTATATGGCATATAGATATGGTGATGACACAGCAAAAAATGCTGGTAGATTGAGCATAAACCCTCTTGTACATATTGATCCTGTTGGAACTATACTCGTTCCAGGGATACTGTTTGCTACAGGTGCTCCTTTTTTGTTTGGCTGGGCAAAACCTGTGCCTATATACATAAGAGAAGTAATTAGAAATGGTGGATACAAAGGTGCAATAAATGTGTCTTTAGCAGGGATTTACTATAACTTTTCACTAGCCATAATTGCATCAATGGCTCTAAAATATATGGATATGGGAACGATTAGTAGTTATACTCAATATTTTTTAGTCTATTTTGTTTTTCAAACTCTAGTTTATAATGTAGTTTTAGGATTTTTCAACCTGTTGCCAATCCCGCCACTTGATGGCTCACACGCAGTCTCATACTTTGCAGCATGGAATAGATGGGACAAAGTTGTAGATTTCTACAATGCAATTGAAAGATATGGTATGGTCATTTTGATTTTGGTTATAGCAACACCAGCCTCAAACTATTTCTTTGCTCCAATAAGATACATCATTAACTTTCTAGCACCATAAGAGCTTTACATATAAAGCTCTTAAATCAACTCTTTTAAATGTTTGCATGTAAAGAGTTGAACACTATCACTTTTAAGTGATTTTAGCTCACTTGTATAACCCTTTTTAGAAAACATCAGATATGTATCAGCTACTATTTCTGCTTTTTCACAGTTTTCTTTTAGCTTAGTAAGCTCACTCTTTTTGAGTTTTTTTTCTGTGTATTTACATGCTCCAACTAAAACTTTTCCTGATTTTGTTTTTGCAACTAAATCAATTTCTCTTTCATCATCCCAATAGCGACCAATATTATAAATCTTGTCTTCTTTAAAAAATATTTTTACAAATTCATGAGAAAGTTGGTTAAAAACCAAGTCTCTAAACTCTACTTTTCTATTATTGTAGATTTTAAAAAACTCTCCAAAATCTCCATCTCGAACACCCTTAAAAACAGGAGAAACAAAAGCAAACCAAAATCTTAAAAATGGCGCAGTAATCAAAATTTTGTCAGAAACATAAGCTTCACCTACACTTCTTTCAAGCTTTATTACACCATCATCACGCATCTCTTCCACTATATCCATACCATCATCAAATGACATTTTTATGCGTTTAAATGATGAGTTAGTTCTTCGGTCACCCAAAGCACTTGCACTCAATACTACATGAAATTTTTCATTGCCTTTTGTTATATCTGATACAAAATTTCTTAGATATTTATACTCTTTAAGTATATGTTTTTCTATAAGCTCATCAAGAGGAGTTTCAAGATTGATTTTTGTATCTAATCCACCAAATACAGTAAAATAATCTACTGCTATATCCATGTTTTTTGGGTTATTTTTTTTACAAAAAGAGCTAAATTGCTCTTGCAATGTTTTTTTATAAGTTATATTCATAAACTGATTATAACATATAATGTGTTATAATCGCGAAAAATACATGTAAGGAAGTTCATTTGAAATTTTTTATTGCAACAGACCATGCTGGAGTAGCTATCAAACCTAATATTATTGAAATGTTAGAAAAAAGAGATCATGAAGTAGTCGATTTAGGTCCTGCAAATGCAAATAGAGTTGATTACCCTGATTTTGCTCATAAACTTTGTTTAGAAGTTCTAGCTGATTCGAATTCTCAAGGCATTTTGATTTGTGGATCTGGGATTGGGATGAGTTTGGCAGCAAATAAACATGTTGGAATCAGGGCTGCACTTTGCCATGATGCATATACAGCAAGTATGGCAAGAGCGCATAATGATGCAAATGTATTGTGCTTTGGTGAACGAATTGTTGGTCTTGGTGTTGCTGAGTCTATTCTTGATGCATGGTGTGATGGAAGTTTTGAGGGTGGAAGACATGCTGATAGAGTTCAAAAGATAGAAGTCTAGTTATGCTTACGGAGTGGATTGTAACAACAACACTTGCATCCCTATGTGTGTATCTTATCATCATGGTATTTTATTATAGAACTCTTTTACGAAAAGAAAAACTAGGTAGTGTTGTTGTCAAAAATACTCTTGGTGATGCCGAGATTGTGATTAGAAAATACCAAATTCAATTACAACGCTCTTTAGGGAATATTGATATTCTTAGTGATGAACTTACAAAAGTCAAAAATGATTTAAAATCTCTTCGTACAAGAAACTCACAATACCGTATGGAGAGTGATAAGCTAAGACAACAAATTAAAGAGCTACAAGGTAAAATCGAGGCACTTTTATAAAATGGGTATTGAAGTTATTTCATATAGTGCTTTTGGTATATTTCTACTTTTAGCATTATATCTAAAATTCAAACTATTCAAATAGTATTAAAATGGACTTACAGAGGTCGCTACTTCGTGCTTTCTCGAAGAGAGTGATTACTGTGCAAATGCTTCGCTTCACAGGAATCGCGAGGAATTTTACTAGAACTTTGTTCTAGAAAAAAGGGATATTAAAATGAAAGAATTAAATCAAGGTGATAAAGATTACCTATTAAAAACTATTAGAGATATTAAAGATTTTCCAAAGCCTGGAATTATTTTTAAAGACATTACAACTTTGCTTTCAGATAAAAAAGCATTTAATTTTCTTATGGATCATTTGGCTAATAGATATAAAAATGAAAATATAGATTTCATAGCTGGTATAGAAGCTCGTGGTTTTATCTTTGGAGCTGCACTTGCAGCTAAAATTGGAGGTTCATTTGTCCCAATAAGAAAACCAGGTAAACTTCCTTACACAACTGTAAGTGAAAAATACTCTTTAGAGTATGGTGTTGATGAAGTTGAAATTCATATAGATGCTTTTAAGTGTGATAAAGAAAAGCCTAGAGTTCTTCTTATCGATGATTTAATAGCAACAGGGGGAACAGCAACAGCTGCAGTAAGTCTTATAAATAAGACTGGAGCTGAATGTGTTGAAGCTTGTTTTGTCTTAAACCTTACATTTTTACAAGGTGATGATGAGATTAAGAAAAGCACTAATGTTTATTCTGTTTTGGAGGTTGATTAATGTATATTCCTAAAGCTTCTAAATTTGATCCAGATAGTAATGGACACTTTGGTATATTTGGTGGACGGTATGTTCCAGAAACACTTATGCCAGTTCTACTAGAACTCGATGAATTTTATAAAACACTTCGTTTTGATAAAGATTTTTGGAGTGAAGTTGATGGATATTTGAAAGATTATGTAGGACGCCCCTCTTCTTTATATCTAGCAAAAAATATATCCAAAGAACTTGGTGCAAAAATATACTTTAAAAGAGAAGACTTAAACCACACTGGAGCTCACAAAGTAAATAACACAATCGCTCAAGGATTACTTGCTAAAAGAATGGGCAAGAAAAAAATCATAGCTGAAACTGGTGCTGGACAACATGGTGTTGCTACTGCTACAATTGCAGCTCTTTTAGGTTTAGAATGTGAAGTGTTTATGGGCGAAAAAGATGTAGAGAGACAAGAACTTAATGTTTTTCGCATGAAACTTCTAGGAGCAAAAGTTCACTCTGTTAAAAGTGGAAGTAGAACCCTAAAAGATGCTATGAATGAAGCTATTCGTTACTGGGTTACAAATGCTAGAGACACTTACTATGTTATAGGAACTGTTGCAGGCCCTCACCCATATCCCATGATGGTTAGAGATTTTCAGGCTATCATAGGTTATGAAGCAAAAGCTCAAATTTTAGTCAAAGAAAATAGACTTCCTGATTTTGTTATTGCTTGTATTGGTGGTGGAAGTAACGCTATAGGTGCTTTTAGTCACTTTTTAGAAGATGAAGGAGTCACTTGTATCGGTATTGAAGCAGGAGGATTAGGTGTTGAAACCGATAAACATGGAGCCTCTTTAGAAAAAGGAAGTCCTGGTGTACTACACGGACAAATGAGTTATCTTCTTCAAAATGATGATGGACAGATACAAGAAGCTTTCTCTATCTCTGCTGGCTTGGATTATCCAGGTATTGGTCCTGAACATGCTTATCTTAAAGAGTTAAAACAAGCACAGTATGAAAATATAACTGATCAAGAAGCACTAGATGCATTTGTATGGCTTAGTCGTTCTGAGGGACTTATCCCTGCATTTGAGAGCGCTCATGCCGTTGCATATCTAAAAAAGATGCCTAAAGAAAAGTTGCAAAACTCACTTATCATAGTCAATCTCTCAGGTCGAGGGGATAAAGATATGATACAAGCAAAAGATTTACTAAATTTTGATAATAAATAAGGATAAAAAAATGAATATATTAATAGAAAATAAAAAACTCACTGAAGTAGAAGCTGATATAACAATAGTATTAGTTTTGAATAAAAACTTAGACCATAAATGGATAGAAGACAAAAAAGAGCTAGAATTTTTAGGTTTTGAAGGTGAAAGCGAAGAAATTTGTCTAGTAGGTAAAACTATTTATGTTGGTTGTGAAAGTACTGATAATGATGAGATTAGACTTTCATCTGCAAAAGCAATTAATCACATAAAAAAGACCAAAGCTAAAACTGTAAAAGTAGGAACATACTCAAATGATTGTCCTGGAGTCAATATCAAAGCTATGAGTGAAGCTTTTATATTAGGAAGTTATGCTTATGAAGAGTATAAAAGTGATAAGAAGCCTCTTAAAATAGATTCTATATCAATATGTCTGGAGGATTATAATGATGTTGCTATATCTGAAAAAACTGCAAAACAAGCAGTCGAAGCAGGTACAATAATTGCAAATGCAACTAACTTTGCAAAAGACTTAGTAAATGAAATCCCTTATAAAATGCACTCTTTAAAACTAGAAGAAATGGCTAAAGGACTAGAATCTTTAGAAAATGTTACAAGTAAATCTTTCGGAAAAGAGTTTTTAGAAGAACAAGGTATGGGTGCATTTTTAGCAGTCAATAGAGCATCACATATACCTCCAAGACTTTTACATGTAATCTACAAACCGAAAAATGCAAAAGAAAAATTTGTATTTGTAGGAAAAGGTTTAACATATGATACTGGTGGACTTAGCTTAAAAACTGGTGGACATATGGTGAGTATGAAATCAGATATGAGTGGAAGTGCTGCAGTTCTTGCTATATTAAAAGGTGCTGCTGAGCTTAAACTTCCTTATGAAGTCCACGCAATAGTAGGTGCAACTGAAAATGCAATTGGACCTGAGGCATATAAACCTGATGACGTGCTCATTGCAAAAAATGGGAAAACAATAGAAGTAAGAAATACTGATGCAGAAGGTCGTTTGGTCCTTGCAGATTGTTTATGTTATGCATGCGAGCAAAAACCTGATTATCTTATTGATATGGCTACGCTTACTGGTGCTTGCGTCGTAGCTCTTGGTGATTATACGACAGGTGTTATGGGACACTCAAGTGAGTTAAAAAACTCATTGATGCAAAATGCAGATAAAAGTGGAGAGTTAACTGGAGCTTTACCATTTAACAGATACTTGAAAAAACTTCTTAAAAGCTCAATTGCGGACATAAGCAATATTAGCTCATCAAGTTATGGAGGAGCAATCACTGCTGGACTATTTTTAGATAATTTTGTTGCAGATGAGTATAAGGATAAATGGCTTCATCTTGACATAGCTGGTCCTGCTTATGTAGAAAAAGAGTGGGGTTATAACCAATGTGGAGCAAGTGGTGCAGGCATTAGAATGAACCTATATTGGATGATAGAAAAAAGTAAAGAGGAAGCATAATGGGATTAGGTGTAGGAATCGTAGGATTACCAAATATAGGAAAATCAACAACTTTTAATGCTTTAACAAAAGCGCAAAATGCAGAGAGTGCAAACTACCCATTTTGTACAATAGAACCAAATAAAGCGGTAGTTCCTGTTCCTGATATAAGATTGGGTGAACTAGCAAAGATAGTAAATCCTGAGCGTATTCAGTACTCTACAGTTGATTTTGTAGATATTGCAGGACTTGTAAAAGGTGCTTCAACTGGTGAAGGTCTTGGAAATCAATTTTTATCAAATATTCGTGAAGTCGAAGTAATTTTACATATGGTAAGATGTTTTGAAGATGATAATGTAACTCATGTTGAAGGAGGAATTGATCCTTTAAGAGATATAGAAATCATTGAAAGTGAGCTTATATTTGCTGATATTCAACAGCTTGATAAAAAAGTAGATAAACTACATCGTACATCAAAAGCAGATAAAACTGTTCGTGCTACATATGAGTTTGCACTTGAGCTAAAAGCGCATTTAGATGAAATAAAGCCTGTGAGTACATTTACTAAAAAAGAAAATCCTATGTTCGAAGAGTTGGATAAAGAGTTGAGATTTTTATCTAATAAAGAGATTATATATGGTGCTAATGTAGATGAAGATTCACTTTTAGAGGATAATGACTTTGTAATTAAAGTAAAAGAACATGCTTCACAAGTTGGAGCAGAAGTGATAACACTTTGCGCTAAAATTGAAGAAGAGCTTTGTGGTCTTGATGAAGAAGAAGCAAATGAATTTTTGGCAGATCTTGGTATAGAAGAATCAGGATTAAACAAGATAATTCATACAGCATTTGATAAACTCAATCTTATTAGCTATTTTACAGCAGGTGTTATGGAAGTAAGAGCATGGACAATCCACAAAGGTTGGAAAGCTCCAAAATCTGCTTCAGTCATACACAATGACTTTGAAAAAGGCTTTATTCGTGCAGAAGTTATTGCATATGATGATTTTATTGCGTGTGAAGGTGAACATGGAGCTAAAGATGCAGGTAAAATGAGACTTGAGGGAAAAGATTATATTGTCAATGATGGTGATATAATGCATTTTAGATTCAATGTCTAGTGACCTTACTCAAGGAAGTATTAAAACACATTTAAGAAGTATTGCTATACCTTCAAGTATAGGATACTTCTTTCACACTATGTTTAATGTGACAGATACTTTTTTTGCTGGAGAAATTTCTACTCAAGCTTTAGCTTCATTATCACTTACTTTTTCTATATTTTTTATTGTCATAGCTGTAGCAAGTGGTATGAGTCAAGGAGTAACGGCCCTTATAGGAAATGCCATAGGTGAAAAGAAAACCGATGAAGCAAAACAAATAGTTCTTCATGTCATCTTTTTTGCTTTATCTATTGCTATTATAATTACAATTATTGGCTTACTAAGTGCTCCTTTTTTAATGCAAATTTTGGGAGCACAAGATGCATATCTCAAAGAAGCTTTATCATACATCAATGTAATTCTTTTTGGTTCTATTTTTTATGTTGGTGTATTTTTTACAAATGCCCTATTAAATTCCTTGGGAAATACAAGAGCATTTAGAAACTTTTTAGTTGCAGGATTTTTCCTAAATGTTTTACTAGATTATTGGTTTATAAAAGGTGGATTTGGAATTGAACCAATGGGCGTTAGAGGTATTGCTTATGCTACTATTATTATAGAGTTTTTAGGTTTTATTTATCTCTTTAGCGTTCTAAAAAAAACTTACCTCCTCGAAAAATTACCTCTATTTAAATTTGATAAAAAAATAATTTTTTCCTTTTTTAAACAAGGAATGCCTCCTACAATCAACATGCTGCTTATGGCTCTTGGTATGTTTATTATAACTTACTATATATCTGATTTTGGTAAACATGTTGTTGCTGCTTATGGGATTGCTATTAGAATTGAACAAATATTTTTACTTCCTAGTATTGGTATAAATGTAGCTGTTTTAGCTATTGTCTCTCAGAATAATGGTGCAAAAATGTATGACAGAGTTAAAGAGTGTGTTATTTACTCTCAAAAGGTTGGTTTTGTTCTTTGGATTATTGGTATGGTTGCACTATTTGCTTTTGGTGAGTTTCTTATAAAACTTTTTACAAATGATGCTTTAGTTGTGTCAGCTGGATTGAGTTACCTTTATGCTGCGGCAACTTCGTTGTATGCATATATGTTAGTTTTTATAAATATATCTTTTCTACAAGGTATAAAAAAACCAGCTTTATTAATATACTTAAGTTTTTTTAGACAACTATTGATACCTGTTTTTATTTTTAGTATATTTGCTTATTTTAAACTACCACTAAGTTTTTACTGGTGGGGTATCGTTTCTTTTATTTGGTTATCTGCACTCTTTATTGTATGGTATGCAAAACATAAGTTTGATGAAATTCTTTAGATGTATATCTAAGAATTTCATTTTATCAAAGTAAATATCTTCCCATTTTTTTATATCAAAATCTTGTTTAACAATTATTAGGTATTTTTAGATATAATAATTGATAATCATTTTCGAAAAGAGTTTTATGGATTTAGTTTCAATATTTTTAAGTAGTTTTTGGCATTTTTCAAATATTATTTCATTTTATATTATATTTGGACTTATTATTGCTGGAATTTTAAAACAAATAATTCCTGATACCTTTATTCAAAAACATATTGGTACAAATTCATCAAAATCAATTTTTAAAGCTGCGATTTTAGGTATCCCTCTTCCTCTTTGTTCTTGTAGTGTTATTCCTTTTGCCTCATCTCTTAAAAAAAGTGGCGCTAGTAAAAGTGCTTTACAAACTTTCCTTATTTCTACTCCTATCACAGGTGTCGATTCAATTATGGCTACTTATGGTGCATTTGGATTATTTTTTACTATTTATAGAGTTATAACTTCTGTTTTTATATCTATTTTAGCTGGTTTTTTATCTATGATTTTTATAAAAGAAGATGATAAAAAACCTACAGTAAACAACCTCTGGACAACACAGAAACCACAAAGAAAAAAACCAGTAATATCTTTACATGTAAAGAAAAAAGAAGCTTTTTTTGTAAGAATATACGACTATGCTTTCAATCAGCTTTTTAGTGATATTGCAAAATCTCTTTTGATAGGTATAATTTTGGGTTCACTCCTTAGTACTCTTATCCCTGCTGATATGACATCTGCTTTATCTACAAATATACTTTTGAGTTACATTTTTGTTCTTCTAATCTCAGTGCCACTTTATGTGTGTGCTATTACTTCTATCCCTATTGGTATCACACTTATCTTAACAGGTTTTTCTCCAGGTGCTGCATTTGTATTTTTGACAGCAGGACCTGCTACAAACCTTGTTACAATAGCGATTGTAAAAAAAATACTTGGAACTAACTCTTTGATTGTTTATCTTTGCTCTGTAATTATTGGAACAATTATATTTGCATATATTATGGATACTACTCTAATAGACTTTTTTGATAGTGTAAAAAAGAACATCAATTCTGAAGAGAAAACTTCACTTCTTGAAGCAATATCTACAATATTTATGTACTTTCTTTTCTATAAGTATATATTTTCAAATAAAACTAAACCTAGTTGCTGTAGTTAAGATAACTCTTGAGGCTTGCCAAAAGCATATCCTTGAGAAAAATCTATACCCATGTCTTTTACGATATTATATATTTCTTCATTTTCAACAAACTCTGCAACAGTTTTGATGTTCTGTTTTTTTGCAAAAAGCACTATTGTTTCAACTATGTTTTTACTTAATTCACTTTTATCTATATTTTTAATAAGGCTTCCATCTATTTTTAAAAAGTCAGGTTCATACTGCAAAAGTCTTTCAAAATTAGAATAGCCACTACCAAAATCATCAATAGCTATTTTAGCTCCCATTTTCTTTACATTTTTAATAAAATTTACAATTTTATCAAAATATTTCACATCTTCACTCTCTAAAAGTTCAAATACAATTCTATGAGAATCTTGACTATATTCATTCAACAATGAAAATATAATATCTTGAAGATCTATTGATTCTATATCTAAAACTGATAGGTTAACAGAAATATCTTTATCTGTTACTTTTAAAATAGAAAATGAGTTTTCTAGTACTATCTTTGTAACTTGAAGATAATATCTTCCTTTTTTTGCTATGTCTAAAAACTTATTAGGAGGTACAATATTACCATTTTCATCAATAAGTCTTACTAAAGACTCATATTTTGATATTTCCCTTGTTTTATTATTAACTATTGGCTGAAAGTAAGAGATAATTTTTTTATCATTTAAAGCAACTTTTAAAGTGTGAAGTGTTTCGACATTTGCTAAAGCTGCAGCATACTCAATTCCTGACAATCCATCTGCATAGACTATAGTTTTTTTCTCTTCAATTGCCTTTTCTATACCTATTTTTGCATCTTCATAAATTTGAATAACACCATAAGTGAAGCTACAAATAGCAGATATATCGTACTCTATTTTTTCTAATTTAACTACATACTCTTTTATATTTGATAAAAGTTCTTCTAATACTTTTTCTATTTCTTCTTTTGAATTTTGACAATTTCTTCGATCTTTTGCAAATGCGAATAATCCATTTTCAAGATAATATACTCTTTGAAAATTACACTCATTAGGCAATAAATACAATAAAGCATCACCAAATGTTTTCTCAATTTCTTCTACTGTTGCTTTATCATAAAATTTTTCTAAAGTACTATAATCTTCAATTTGGACCATGATAAGTACACTCAGTTTGTTAGCTTCAAGATAATCGAAAAGTTGTTTTTTATCACTCATAATTGCCGTTATATCATGTCTAACTGAAATATACTCTTTTATATTATTATTTCGATCAAGTATTGGGCTAATTGTAGAACTAACATAGTATGGATCACCATTTTTAGCCTTATTTTTAACTATACCTTGCCATGTTTTTTTTTCTTTTTTTATTTTTTTCCACATATGCTTAAAAGTTGACTTTGGTACATCTGGATGTCTAATCATATTGTGATTTTTACCTACTAACTCTTCTTTAGTGTATCCAGATATCTTACAGAATTTTTCATTAACATATGTTATTAAGCCCTCAGGATCTGCTTTTGAGACAATCGAACTTTCATCTGTCATAGATTTATACTGTTCTACTAATTCAAGTGTATTTTCATAATCTTCTGCAATTTTTTTGTTTCTAAAGGTAACCTTTAAAACAATAACCAAATAAAATACTATTAGCAACATTCCCATAAAAAACAAAAATTCATACCCATGAAGCATTAAAGCCAAAAACATAGGAATACTCATTGATAAAACAAAAACAAAAACTGCTAAGAATACAGAACCTAAAGTCATGATTGAACCTGAACTTAAAGCAAACATAAGGGTAAAAACAAAGAAAATATATTCATTTGGAGCTTGAAAAATTACAATAAAAAACAATGATCCCCATAAAAAACCACTCAAAGCAATAATGCTTAGATACAATTTAAAATATATTTGTATAGATTTTTTATCTTTTTGCATAAGCTTATTTAAAAATATTTTGCTAATGAAAATACGAAGAATTGCAATTACAACACTACAACTTAACCATGTTAAAAGATAAATAGTATTAATTTTATCAAAAAGAATATATGAAATAAAAAAAAGTGAAAATACAGTAACACTAAGGACACTTACTACACTAAGACTAAGTAAATTTTCTATTTGTCTCTTTGTATAATTTAAACTAAAAAATTCTTTTATCACAACTTACCTCTAATGTGCTACTTTTTGTGTAAACTTTACTAAAGTATTACTATTACAATCTAATTCTACCATGTTTTTTTCAAAAAGCATTACTATGGTTGAGCCCATATCAAAGCGACCTAATTCATCACCTTTATTTAACCATAAATCTTTATATATATAAAATTGTTCGCCTAAAAATTTTACATTCGTCTGTATAGTGTTATCAAATACAAACTGCATTTTACCTACATTTAGAGCCCCAACAAAAACCATATAAAAAAGTTTTTCATCTTTGGTATAGCACTCTAAAACTACTCTTTCATTTTCAACAAATAACTCTGGTACTTTTTTTAACCATTTAAAATTTACTGGATAGAGTTTGCCTGGAATATGAACGGCTTTTTCAACTCTCATATCTATAGGAACATGGTATCTGTGATAATCCCTTGGAGAAAGATAAAAATTAAGAAATTTACCATCTATTAATCTATCTTTATTTTGTTTAGAAACATAGTAACTCAAGAGTTCTCTTACTCGATAGGAGTGTCCTTTTATCTGCAAAGCTTTTTGCTCTTTTATGTCTCCACATTCACTAATAAATCCATCACAAGGTGATATAAATTCACTAGCCATTGAGCTAAACTCTCTTGGTTGTTTTAGTGCTCTTGTAAATAGTTCATTGAGACTTTTATAGCTCTGTACATGTAAACATTCACTCAAATCTACTTTCATAAACTTTACATATATTTTATTTATAATAATTTGACAAAACTTAGGAAATTTTTTTGAAGCAAACTTTCCAAACAAACGCGATGCGCAAGAACTTTTAAAATCTGGTTTTCTAATCATTGAATTCTTCCATAATAAATTTTTGTATAATATCATCTTTACATGTAAAGAAAGTTTAGACAATAAAAATTAATCTTAGTTTTATAAATTCTTACTCTTAAACTTTCGTTAATTTTTTTAAACCAATTTTTTCCATTAGACAAGCTTTCTAATTTTTGATAGAATGAATTATGAAAAAAATAATACTAATTGCAATTTTATTGAATTTACAAATGCTATATGCTAGCACTATTCTCTTCTTAGGAGATTCTTTAACCGAAGGGCTAGGAGTCAATAAAGAAGATGCATTTCCTAAGCTAGTTGAGACTATGATACAAACTAAGCTTCAAAAAGATATTACAGTTATCAATGGCGGAGTGAGTGGATCAACCACCAGCGATGGACTTGCTCGTCTTAAATGGTACATGAAAAAAAAGCCATATTTAGTTTTTCTAGCTCTTGGGGCAAATGATGGCCTTAGAGGACTTAACCTACAACAAAGTGAACAAAACTTAGAAGAGATTATTAAATACGCTCAAAAATCTAATGCAAAAGTTTTACTTGCAGGAATGCTTATACCTCCTAATTATGGTCCAGAGTACTCGAAACAATTCAAAAAAATGTATCAACAACTAAAAAATAAATATAACTTAAGAAGTATGCCTTTTTTACTAGATGGTGTTGCTGGCAAAAAAGAGTTTAACCAGAGCGATGGAATTCATCCAAATGAGGAAGGTCATAAATATATAGCAAAAAAAGTTTTTGAATTTTTAAAGGAAGATCTCTAATGTTAGAACTAAAATCACTAAAAAAATCATACATTCAAGGCTCAGCTAAGATCGAAATATTTAAAAATTTAAATTTCCACTTGAGAGAAACTCAACAAGTAGCTATCATGGGAAAATCTGGAAGTGGCAAATCAACACTCCTTTCCCTAATCTCAGGCATTATTAAGCCTGATTCTGGAGACATTATTTTAAACTCTACCTCCTACCAAGACTTAAGCGAAAGTAAACTCAATGATTTTAGAGCCACAAATATAGGATTTATTTTTCAAAATTTTCATTTAGTCTCTTATCTTAATGCTCTTGAAAATGTAATGCTTCCTGCAAAAGTATGTAATGTCCCAAAACCAAAAGAAAAAGCGATAGAACTTCTTAAAAGCGTAGGACTTTCTCATAGACTTGATCATATTCCTTCGGAGCTTAGTGGGGGAGAAAAACAACGAGTAGCAATAGCAAGAGCTCTTATACATAATCCCAAAATTATTTTAGCAGATGAGCCAAGTGGCAATTTAGATGATGAGACTGGAAATGCCGTTATGGATATACTTTTTGAGCTCATCAAAAAAAACAACGCCACTTTAATTCTTGTAACTCACTCAAAAGTAGTTGCGCAGCGGTGTGAAAAAACATATAATCTTGTTGCTGGAAAATTAACTCCATGCTAATACTAGACCTCGTTTACAAAGCACTTGCTCGCTCAAAACCTTTTAGCATAATTTTTATACTAAATTTTAGTTTAGCAATTGCCTCACTCTCTTATTTACAGTTTTTTAAAGGTAACATGGAGTCTTCTTTGGAAACACAAGCAAAGAGCTTACTTGGAGCTGACCTTGTTGTTTCTTCAAGATTTCCTATTAGTTCTGCTCAAAAAGAAGATATTAAAAACAAACTTCCCCAACTTAAAAGTTTTTCTGAGGGTATTTCAACTGTTAGTATGATAGCTTCAAACAAAAGAGCTAGGCTAATGGAATTAGTCAAAATAAATGAAGGATATCCTTACTATGGTGGACTAGTTTTTAAAGACAAGTCAACTTATCCAAGCAAAGAAGTCTTGCCAAAACAGAACGAAGTTTGGGTTTATCAAGAAGTTTTAGATTTACTTAGTTTAAAGCTTGGTGACTCACTCAAAATCGGAAAAGAAAACTTTATTATAAAAAAAATCATAGAAGAGGATTCATCTAAAACAGTGAGTTTTAGTGGGTTTTTGCCTAAAGTTTACATCAGTGAAGAGGGTTTAAAAAAGAGTGAACTCCTACAATTTGGCTCAACAGCTTCTTATAAACTAAACTATCTTTTTAAAGAAAAATTAGACAACGATACCTTAGAAAAAATAGAAAATAAGATAGAAAAAAATATTGATCAAAACTTAAAAGTCCTCTCTCCCAATGATGGTAGAGATAGGCTACTAAGGGTATTGAACTTTGTTACAAACTTTTTATCTTTAGTTTCACTTGTCTCATTCTTTTTAGGGCTTGTAGGACTTATTTATTTGTATTCCGGTTTTTTAAGGAAACATCAAAAAGATATCACAGTTTTAAGCGATTTGGGGCTTAGCAAAAAAAACTTATCACTTACATACATGTTGCATTTACTTGTCCTCATTACTATTTCAAGCACTATTGTTTTTTCGCTTATAACACTCTCAGCTGGCTTTATAAGCCCAATCATTGAAAAACTTGTTGATTTTAATTTTGATTTAGCATTGGACTACCGTTTTTTCTTAAAATCTTCACTGACATTGTTGCTACTAAGTATCAGTATAGGACTTCCTTTGATACTTCCACTACTACAAAGAGAAAAATACTCTTTTTCTAAAGTTATTGCGAGCTTTATCCCTTTTATTGCTCTTTTGCTACTGTTGTCTCACTTTGTGACACCTACTAAAAGTGTAGGATTTTTCTTTGCAGGGACAGTGCTAATCTTGATTATTTTGTTTTTTACATTTGGCTCTTTTATTTTGAAAAAATTTGATTTTTCGGGACATTTAGAAAGTCTCTCTTTATCTTTGGCTCTTAAAAATATCGTTAGGCAAAAGAAAACATCTTTGACTTTGTTTACCGCTATACTTTTGTGCACAACGCTCTTTAGTCTTATTCCTCAGGTTGGCTCATCACTATCAACTGCTTTAACTCAAAGTGCTGATGAAAAACCACGATTTTTTGTCATTGATGCAAAAGAGGAGCAAATAAAAGATATTGAAGCCCAAGTTGAGAGTATGGGTGCTCGACTAGAAAATATTTCTCCGATGATTCGAGGGCGAATTGTAAAGGTAAATGATATCGATTTTGCAGATTACTCTAGAGATAATGGGAGCGAAGAGCTTAAAGAAGAAAAGAGTGAACTTAAAAATAGAGCCGTGAATCTCTCTTATAGAACAAAGCTCAAAAAGAGTGAAGAAATCGTCGAAGGACGAGAGTTTAGCGGAGTGTATGACTCAAAAGATTTTTCTAAACCAATAGAAGTAAGTGTTGAAAAAAGGTATGCAAATAGAAGAGGAGTAAATCTAGGAGACACGCTTGTCTTTGATATCTTAGGACTAGAACTAAAAGCAATTGTTGTAAATATCAGAACAGTACAGTGGACTGAATTTGTGCCAAATTTCTTTTTAATTTTACAA
>Ga0193951_1000252_pt1 | contig 25151 bp, 28 predicted proteins | sample BB_2_MG_FD_140370 | JGI IMG/M metagenome (GOLD analysis project Ga0193951, IMG submission 140370) | Microbial mat bacterial communities from the Broadkill River, Lewes, Delaware, United States - BB_2_MG | ecosystem: Environmental > Aquatic > Freshwater > River > Microbial mats | place: USA...
AAACAATCCCAAAAAAAGCTAATCTAATATGAGTCCAAAAAAAAAGAACAAACGAAAATCTACTCAAAAACCAAAAAATAATAAAATAATTAATATATTTTTATTAATATTTTTATTTGCATTTCTTGCAACTACACTTAGTTATTACATAATGAAAAACGAAAATTCAAATAAAAGTATTAAATCAAATAACATTTTAAAAAAAGAAGAAGAACCTAAAAAACCCACAAATGAAATAGATGAGTTTAAAGAAAAAAAATTAAATGAATATTTTGATACTAAACTTCCATCTAATGAAAATTTTGAAGAGTATACAAAAGAGTTTCATAAAGATGTAGATATAAATGATGAAGAAAAAAAAGATGAAAATATAATTATAGAAGATAAAGTAAAGGTTCCTCTAAAAGAACTAGAAAAACCAAAAGTAGATACAAATACTACAGTAGTAAAACCAATTGAAAAAGAAAAAACTGCTGAACAAAAAAAAGAACCTATAATTAAAACACCAAAAATAGATGAAAGTAAAATTGTTACTAAAAAAGATACTTATATTTATGATAAAAAATCAAAACCTAAATTAGTAATACTAATTGATGATGTAAGTACACAAAAACAAAAAGACACTATATTATCAATTGGATATAGAGTAAATATGGCATTTTTACCTCCAACAAAAAGACATCCAAACTCAGCAAAAATTGCTCAAGATTTACCTTTTCATATGATACATTTCCCTATGCAAGCATCACCTGCTTTTAAAGGAGCAGAAGAATTAACTCTAAATATTACAGATTCATATGAAACAATTGAGAAAAGGGTTAAACAGCTAAGGACTTGGTATCCAAATGCTAAGTATACAAACAATCATACAGGATCTGTATTTACAGAAAATGAAGAGGCAGTTGATAAGCTATTTAAAGCATTAAAAAAATATAATTTTATTTTTGTTGATAGTAGGACATCTGCAAAATCTGTTATAAAAAAATATGCAAAAAAATACAATATGCCGTATATAGTAAGAAATACTTTTATAGACAATAATCAAGATTATAATGCTATTCAAGAACAATTAAAAAAAGCAATTGCAATAGCTAAAAAAAGAGGTTTTGCAATAGCTATTGGGCATCCGCACTCAATTACACTTAAAGTTTTAAAAGAATCAAAACATCTTTTAAAAGGTGTAGAGCCAATATTTATGAATGAGCTTCCATATTTATAATTAATTTGATATAATAACTTAATTTATTATTATATTGGATTTTTATGATAAAAAAAGTTGAACAAAAGATTGATGAACTCTCATCAATGAAAAAATACCCTACTGAATTATATTACATTGGAAATACTAAGCTTTTAGAAAAAAGAAAAATTTCTATTATTGGAACAAGACGACCTAGCTCATATACAAAAGAGTTTACGCATAAATTAGCTTCAAAATTATCAAATCAAAATATTTGTATAGTAAGTGGTGCAGCAATGGGAGTTGACTCAATTGCACATCAAGGTGCAAAGAGTTCAAATACAATTGCTGTTGTTGCAAATGGCTTGGATATAAAATATCCAAGTATAAATAAAAATCTAATATCAAATATCGAAAAAAATGGATTAATGCTTTCGGCTTATAAAGAAGGTGAAAAAGCTAGAAACTATACTTTTGTTTTAAGAAATGAAATAGTTACAGCTCTTGGAGAGATATTAATTGTCACTGAAGCAGATTTGAAATCTGGAAGCTTAACTTCAGTTGAGTATGCATTAGGTATGGGCAAAAAAGTTTATACCCTACCCCATAGATTAAATGAGAGTTTGGGAACACAAGAGCTAGTTAAAAAGGGTTTTATAGATGTCATTTATGATATTGATGAATTTATAAAAGAAATTTGTGGTATAAATATTAAAAAAGAAATTTTAGATGAAGTTTTAGAATTTTGTAAAAACAATCCAAATTATGAAGAAGCTATGAATAAATTTCCAAATAAAATTTTTGAGTATGAATTAGAGGGTAAAATAATAATTCAAAATGGAAAAGTTATTGTAACTTAATCAGTTGAACAAAACTTTTTTCCTTTTACTTTTAACAAAATTAAATAGCCGAAAATTCCAGATAAAACAGAACCTATCAAAATAGCTAATTTATCCGTATAAAAAAATATATTTGAATCATTATAAGCTAAAGAATCTATAAATAAACTCATGGTAAAACCAATACCAGTTAAAACGCTAACTCCATATAACTGAGACCAAGAAGCGCATTTAGGAAGTTTTGCAAGTCTTAATTTTATAGCTAAAACAACAAATGTAAATACTCCTAACTGCTTTCCTAAAAATAATCCAAAAATTATTCCTAAAGATACAGGTTCACTTATTTTTTCAATAGACATATCTCTTAAATCAATTCCTGCATTTACAAAAGCAAAAATTGGTAATATAAAAAATGCAACCCAATTATGAAGAAAATGCTCTAATGTCTTTGATGGAGAGACAAGTTTTCTTTTCTCATTTATTGCATTAAGTGGAATAGTAAAAGCAAGAATTATTCCTGCCAGTGTAGCATGTACACCAGATTTTAAAACACAGATCCACATAATAATACCAACTAAAATATATAACCCCAATGATAAAATTTGCAATTTATTCATTAAAAAAAGTATAAATATAGCTGCACTAGCAAAAAGCATTGATAAAATAGATAAATCATCAGTATAAAAAAACGCGATAATCAATATGGCACCTAAGTCATCAAAAATAGCGAGTGCCATCAAAAATATTTTTAAAGAAGTAGGTACTTTCTTACCTAGTAAAGCTAGAATTCCTAAAGCAAAAGCAATATCAGTTGCTGTTGGGATTGCCCAACCTTTCATTGCAAATTCATCACCACTATTAAAAAGTATGAAGGTTAAAGCAGGAATTGCCATACCACCAATAGCTGCAATAAGAGGCAAAGATATTTTTGAAAAACTAGATAAATGCCCTAAGAGTAATTCTCTTTTTACTTCTAATCCAATATGCAAGAAAAAAATTGCCATTAAACCATCATTTACCCAAAGTATCAGAGGTTTTGATATTTCTAAATAATGTCCTATTCTGAATTCTATCTTTGTGTGTAAAAAGCTATTATAAAATTCAGACAGAAAGGTGTTACTAAATAAGAGTGCAAGTAATGTAACAAATATTAAAACAAGTCCAGATGATGACTCTTTTTTTAAAAAATTTCTTACTAATATCTTCATTTTTCACCTTTTATAATGAATATATTTTAGTATAGAAAACTTTATTAACAATTAAAAAAGACAAATTAATCCCTAGTTAATAATTACTATCTTGAATATCAGTATTTAAAATACTCCTTTATCATAAATTCATATCTACATTTAAATATCTTCATACTCTAATAAAAACCCATTTTTATTAAGTATTATTTCATTACATTTAATATTTAAAGTCAAAGTTTTATTTTGTTCTTGTTTATTTTCTATAATATTTGCAACTGCACTTATATGATAAATATCACCTCTTTGAAAATCTATAAAAATCAATTGTATATTTGGATTAGAATATATATTTCCAATTGTATTAAAAAGGTTATTACCTGGTAAATCTACAAACTGTAAAGTATCATTTGATATTACAGTTATAAAACCTTTCTTACCACCTTTATAAGAAACATCCAAACCATAGTTATTATGTTTTGAAGAGATAAAAAATGTATCACAATTTGCTAATAAATTTATAAATTCACTATTTATTTGTACTAATTTTTCAACTTTTTGTTTATCCTTAATTTTAAGCTCATTTTTCAAAAATTTTTTCGCTATATATTTTGGGCAATTAGAATATATTTGATTAATACTAACTTCTAATTTCTCTTTGCTTGAATTTACATTTCCATTAATTCTTATACGCATCTTTCTTTCAAAATCTAAGCCAATAAAACCAAAGGGAGCATTATTAAGTAATAAAAACTCTTTATGAATATACGTATGATGAGTTAAGCTTATCACAATATTTTTATCATCAATAACCGTTATAAAAGGCTTTATATCATAAACAATAAAAGTAAACTGCTTTGTATTTTTTAAAGCAATACTTATCACACAAAAATTAAGATTCTCTAAAAATTGTGCAGCAATACTAGGAATACTATTTTTAATATTAGAAGAAAGAGTGTCAGCTGATTTTCTGACACCCATTACTTCTTGAATATGATATTCGCCCTTATGAAAAATATCATTCATATCTTAAAAAAATCCACAAGAACTATGATCTTTTATTTCTGGGTTACACTCATCAATACCCTCAGCAATACAAACTTCTAATCTAACACCACTTGGATCTAAGAAAAATACTCCACCTGATTGTGCCCCTTCAGCATGGCTAACTATTCCATCATAAATTTTTGATACATTATTATCATCTAACTTTTTCTCGAATGCTTTTAACTCATCAACACTATCAACAATAAATGCCAAGTGATGTAATCCAGCAGTATTTTTAGAAAAACTATTTTGTGCTTGTTCCCAAAGTGTTATAATAATTTCTCCATCATGACCTAAAAAAATATATCTTTTATCTTCTAAAGTCTCTTCAAATATAACCTCAAAACCAAAAAGATTTATATAAAACTCTTTTGATACTTCCATATCTTTAACATTAATTCCTACGTGTCCTACTCTCATATTCTCTCCTTCTTTATATACTAACTACTAAAGTAAATATAGATAGTTAATAAAATGGTAGCATTTTTAAACTAACCTGTCAAATATTTTTTAATAGTTAGTGCAATTTTATTGTCAATAATGCAAATAAATGATATGATTCAAATAAAAAAGGAAGTGTTATAAAAGATTTTTTACTCATTGGAGAGCACAATATTACTGATTTTACAAATACTCAATTTACACCTTATGGAGAAATAGTTGAAAATTTTGAAAACTTTGATGATATTGAAGATTGGTTTATAAAAAAAGAACTTATAAATGAGAGATTAAATATATCTGATGATGAAAAAAAGAAATTTTATAAAGAAATTATAGAATATAGAGCTCTAATGAGAAACTCTTTTAAAGAGTATATTCAAGAGAATAAACCTTTAGAATTATTGGTAGAAAAAACAAATAACATCCTTATAAAGAGTCAAACGCATCCTTTAATACAAAAAAATGAACAATCTTACTCTTTAGAGTTTGTTCCTAAAAAAACTGAAAATTTATTACTTACAAAAATAGCTATTGAATTAGTTAAACTTCTTAGTTCAAAAGAGTTTAAATACTTAAAAAAATGTGATAATCACAAATGTAGTTTATACTTTATAGATACTTCAAAAAACCATTCAAGAAGATGGTGTAGTATGGAAATATGTGGAAATAGAGCAAAGGTAAGTAAATTTAATAAAAAGAAAACAATTAAAATATAATTAAAATTGATATTAACTTATGCTTCTAAAACTTCCCTGCTAAAATTACATAATTATACCTTTTACAATAATTTATTTTAGTATGGAAAGTTTTGTGAAAAATAAAAATTTATTAGTGTCTTAATTGATAAGTTATATCTCCAGCACCAACCCCTAAGAATATACCCTCGTCATAAGATTTTATAATTTTTTCATCTTTAATTAAATCAATTCTTCCATTTGTTGAAGAAATTCTATCTGCAAAAATTGGATTATAAGCAGCAAACTCTTTTTGAAAATCAATTTCTATTTTTTGCTCCCCTGGAATAGTCCAAATAGGTAAAATAATAAGCTCATCACATCTTCTAAAACATTTTTTAAATCCTTCAAGATTATCATTTGTTCTAGAGTATTTATGAGGTTGCCATAAAACTATTCTATTATTTAGATTTGTTAAATTATCATATAACTCAATTGATTTCATAGTAGCTTCAATTTCTGTTGGATGATGAGCATAATCGTCAATTACTACAAATTTATCATTAGCTTGAACAATATCAAATCTTTTTTTAATACCTTTATAGTTTAAAAGATTTTTTCTTATAGTTTCAATATCAAGTTCATTTAATGCAGCCATTATTGCAAGGGAAGCATTAATCGCAATATGATAACCAAATCCCCAAACTTCAAATGTTCCAAAATCTTTTAAATCAAATTTAGTACAAGGTTGGTTATCTTTTAAAGTATAACAAAGATTTTTTATATCAATACTTGGATAAAGATATGTTGCATCTTCAACTTTTAATTTTTTTATATCTTTATCTTCACCATTTAAAACTCTTTTTTTAGCAAGAGAAATAAATCTTTCATAAGATTCATAAAATTTATCATAATCATAATGATAGTATTCCATATGCTCAGGTTCTGCATTTGTAACAATTGCACAATATGGATTTGAAAGTAAAAAAGATGCATCAGACTCATCTGCTTCAAAAGCAACTAAATCATTTACATATCTAAAGTTTGAGCCAAAATCTTTTGAAATGGCACCTATTAATGCTGAGCTTTGTAAAATTGAAGCTAAAATTGCAGTTGTTGTTGATTTACCATGAGCACCAGCAACACAATAGTTCTTTTTATCTCCTAAAATAATAGGTAAGGCTTCTTTTCTTGATAATGTTCTTATCTGTTTAAGTCTAGCTTCTATTAATTCTGGATTTTCATCTGTAACTGCGGCTGAGTAAATAACTAGATCAAAAGCATCATTTATATTTTTTGCCTCTTGTGGACAAGAAACTTTTATACCTTCTTTTTCTAACTCCTTAGTAATAGGAGAACTTTTCATATCTGAACCAGTTATTTCATGACCATCATTGTTTAAAAATCTCGCTAAGGCAGAAAGACCAATTCCACCAATTCCTATAAAATGTACTTTCAATTAATTTCCTAATAAGTGTTTTAAGTTTTCATACTCTTTAGCTAATATATCTTTATTTAAAGATAAGAATTCATCATTGTCAAAATTAAAATTAACAATAAAATATCCATATTTTTCTTCATCAACTTCTTTTTCTAAATCAACTTTTGTATCATAAAATTCATCAAGTTGATTTTGTTGTGATAATACAATAATCAAAATATTTAATGCTTTTTCTAAAAATTCATCTTCAACAATATTAGCTAATACAAAAATTAAATCTTTTGCACCATCAAAATTTTCATAAGACCATTTTTCGATTGCATGCTCATAAAAAGCTCTTACATAAAGTAAATTATCACCTTCAAGGTTTAACTTTTCATTTTTATTTACAATTTTTTCAACATTTTCAAATGAAGTTTTTAAAATTTGCTCATAAAGTTTATTTATTTTTTCTTCATCTAAATCTAAAACTAACATAGAATCTAATGTTTCATACATTAAACCTATTTCCCCTGCTTTCATAGAATTAACTCTTGCTTCTTCTAAATAATTTAAAAAATCAGGGTTAGTTCTAGCTTCAAATAATTGTTCTTTATCCATCTATAAAATCCTTTAGTCTAATAAGAACTTCTTTTGTTTTTTCTTCATTTTCAACAAGTGCAATTCTTACATATCCTTTACCAATTCCATTTCTACCTAAATAACTACCTGGTAAGACTTTTACATTTTTTTCTTTATAAAGATTTCTTGTAAACTCTAATTCATCATCAACCTCAAGCCAAATATAAAAAGTAGCTTCAGGCATAGGAGTTCCTAAAATCTCTTTTGCTAACTCAAAGTTTTTTTTATAAATTTTTCTAAAATTTGCAACATGGGATTGATCATTCCAAGCCACACTAGCAGCATGTTGTAAAGGAACAGGAGAAGCACATCCAACATAAGTTCTATATTGTAAATACTCTTTTAAAATATTTTCATCTCCAGCTATAAATCCACTTCTAAGACCTGGAGCGCTACTTCTTTTTGAAATTGAATTCATTACTAAAACATTTTTAAAATCAGTGTTACCAACATAAATTGAGGCTTCTAATAAAGATACTGGTTTTGTAGCTTCATCAAAATAAATCTCAGAGTAACACTCATCATTTACTAATATAAAATCAAATTCAAGTGCTTTTTTAACCCACGCACCTAATTCTTCAATACCCATAGAACCAGCTGTTGGATTATTTGGATAATTGATAATTACTAAATCACATTTTTTTAATTCATCATCACTAAGAATTGCTTTAAATTCATTCTCTTTTGTTAAATCTATATGAATAACAGAAGCACGACTTGCAATTGCTGCGCCTTCATATATTTGATAAAAAGGATTTGTAAATGCAATTACTGGATCTTTTTTATCAAATAAAGCAAATTGTGGGAAATTAAATAATACTTCTCTTGTACCAAATGTTGGAATAATTTGATTTGCATTTAGTGATAAATCAAATCTATTTTTCAAAAAGTTTTGCATAGATTCTTTTAAAAATGGCTCACCTACAGTTGAGGGATATTTCTTTAATAATGCACTATTATCTTTTAAAGCATTTTGTATAAAATCTGGTGTTTCAAATTTCGGTTCACCTATCGTTAAAGCAGATAATTCATACTTATCATTAGGAGTAATATCTGCTAATAATTCATTTAATTTTTCAAATGGATATTTTTCAAAATTCATAAAATTTTCTTCCTTGTAATTTTTATTCTTCAACTATAGGGATTAATAGTTGATTAAATTTATTCATATCAAAGGCTATAAAATCACTATTTGTATAGAAAAATTTAAAAGAAAATCTCTTTTTAAACATATCCTCTTTTAAAGGTAATATTTGAAGCATATTTTTCTCTTTTTTTAATTCTCGTATAGGATTTTCACTACTTGATACAATTTCTATTTTTTCATTAAATATTTTTGCTAAATTTTCAAAGTGATCTAATAAATCATATTTATTTTTGTCATCTTCACCAATTGGGTCCAAATCAAATATTTTTGTTTTTGTTTTTAATTGACTAGCTACATCAAAAACTATTGGGGAGATTTGCTCATAAGAACTTGTGTCATTTAAAATAACAACTGTTCTTTTGATAGATTTTAATTTTTCAGCTCCAAGTTTAAATAAAGGCACTTTTAAATCCAAAATACTTTTGATTTGTTCTTTATCTTTAAACATCTCTTTTGTAAGCATTAACATACCAATATCAAACTTTCTCGAATCCTCTTTGATGATTTTACTAAAACCTTTATTTGCATAATCAATTATCAAAACAATACTTGTAAAATATCTAAATTCATCTTTTATGTAATTCATAATAGCAACTGTTGTAGGTCTTGTTATTCTAACAATTAGCTTATGATTTTTAATTTTTTGATTTAAAAATTTAGCCTCTTCAATTGCTTTTTTTACACTTTTTTCATCTTGTAAATAAAGGTCTAAATATAAATATATATTGTTTCCAAATGGCATAGGAAATTGCCCTTGAGTTTTTCCAATTGCATTATAAACTTGCATTAGAACTTCAGGTTTTCCTATTACTAAAATTACATCATTTGGTTTTAATACAAGTGATGGTTTTATGTTTATCATTTTTTGATTTCTATATAAACCAAAAATCTTCCACTCTTTTTGTTCTATTGAACCTATATACCTATATGCATAAGAGCTTCCAAAAGGAACTCTTATCTCCATAATTTCACCTTGTTTTAATCCAATATTTTGAGCAACAACAGGAACATTCGGAAGTTTTTCAACCATACCATTTGCAAGAACTTCAATACCTTTATAAGTATTCACATGGGGGTCATTAACTTTTAAACCCCAATAATCTAATACTGTCATTTGGAGATTTTTCTTGTGTTCTCTAATATTTTTAATTACATTTAGCATCTCATCTTTTGAATTTAATGCGATTAAAACTTCTGTGTGAACATTTTTATCTAAAACCATTGCTAGTTTTGATTTAGAGGTAGGATCAAATTTATAAAAAGTAAAATTGGAAGGCTTTTGTACAGGTAGAATTGCGTCACTCATATATATAATATCGTAACTATTATCACCCGTATTTGCCTCAACAATTCGGTGCATTAGCTTCTTTGCAACAATACCATCTAGAATAATTAATATCTTTTTCATTAGGATATTATATCCTAATAAAATTAATAGTAGATTTTAATTTTTACTATTTTAAACCAGTACCAATTAACTTATCTATTGTTGCTAATGAGATTAAATAATCATGCACATATTTTAAATAATCAGCTTTTACATAAGTTTCAATATACTGAGCTTGAATAACTTTTTCGGTTTCAATAGCATCAATTTCATAACCCTTGATATTTAATTCTTTATTTTCTTTAGCTAATTTTTTTGTATTTTTAAGTGTTTGAATTTGTTTAAAACCAATTGATGCTTTTGTTAATTCGTTTTTAATTTGTAAAGCCAATCCATCTTTTAACATATCTTGTAAAAGATACATTTTTTTCTTATCAAGTTTTTTTTCTTTTACTGCATTTGTAGTTCTAAAACCATCAAAGATTGGCATATCAACCGCAAATCCTACATTCCATGAGTTTGCATGATCTTCATTTAAAAAACCATATTCATATGAGTTATAAGTATGAGAAACTTCACCCATAAGAGCAACTGTTGGATAATGTCCTGCTTGTTGTTCTTTTATTTGTTGCTCCGAAATTTTTAAAGCAATATCCATTTGAGTGATATCAGTATTTGCTCTATAGGCCTCTTTTACTAAATCAGCTAATATATAATTTGGTGGTAAAAGTTGACTGTCTTTATAAATTGGATTTATTTCACTATCCCATGGTAATCCCATTGCGTTTGCAAGCGCTGATTTAACCATAGCTCTATTTAATTCAAGTTTTGCAACAATTGATTCTATTAAACTTTCAGTTACTTGAACTGATAAATAATCAGTTTTTTTTACATTCAAAGAATTACCATTTTCATAAAATTGTTTTGTTAAACTTGAAACAAATTTCATTGTTTTTAGTGTTGAGTTTGATAAGTTATATAACTCATTTGTTAAAACATATCCATAAAAATATTTTTTGATATCAAAAATCACATCTTGATTTGCTCTTGTTATTTTATTTGTCGCAAGTAATTTGTTTAGTTTAGCTTGCTCAATTAGCGAAGATATTTTTCCACCTGTAAATAATGGATATAAGATATTTAACGAAGCTTTTACTGTATCTCTTCCCATTGCTTTAGCATCTATATCAGCACTAATTGAACCTTCAGGAAAAGCACTTTCTGGTGTAGCAGTAATTCCAGCAAGGGTAGCTTCTCTGATTGCAGAATCACTTATTTGCAAAGCATTAGCTAAAGCTAAAGTTTTACTAAAAGATGAAGGTAATGTGAATTCCCCTCTTTGTTGAAAAATCACATCATCTTTCTTTCTTTGCCCTACAACCATTGCATTAATTGCAGGATAATTAGCACTTAAAGCTTGTTCATACTGAACCTTTGCAATTTCTAAAGCTAGTTTTGAGATTTCATTTTGTTTGTTCTTCTCTAAAGCAATCTGTATTGCTTCATTTAATGTAACATTTTTATTTTCTGCAAAAACTGAAGTTAGAAAAATAACTAAAAAAATAACTATTTTCATCTTTTATACCTTCCTTATATTCGTATTTAATAGTATATCAAAAATATTATTAATTAAATAAATAATATTTTTTAAACACTGAACTTTTTTATTATTTAACTTTTGATATAATATTTACTTATTTAATAAAAAGGTTTATATTTTATATGCAATTTACTATAGATGCTACTTCACAAAAAGCTAGAGCTTGTACTATCGTTACAGCACATAGCACAATTCAAACACCTGTTTTCATGCCTGTTGGAACTCAAGGAACTGTAAAAGCACTTGATGCTAATGATATGCTAGAACTAGGTGCAAAAATAATACTTGGTAATACTTACCATTTATATTTAAGACCAGGAAGTAAAATTGTTAAAAAATTTGGTGGCCTTCATGGTTTTTCTAAATTTCCTAACTCTTTTTTAACTGATTCAGGTGGATTTCAAGCATTTTCTTTAGGTGACAATTCAAAACCAGATGAAAATGGAATTATGTTTAAATCACATATTGATGGAAGTAAACACTACTTCACACCCAAAAGTGTACTTGATACTCAATATGATTTGGGTAGTGACATTATGATGATTTTAGATGATTTAGTTGCCTTACCAAATACTCAAGAAAGAATTCAAAAATCTATTGAAAGAACAACTGCTTGGGCAAAAGAAGCAATTCAATATCATATGGAACAAAAAGAAAAAGGTATTGGGGTAAATCAAAATATCTTCGCAATTATCCAAGGTGGTACAGATAAAAACTTTAGAAAAATGAGCGCAGAACAACTTTGTGCACTTGAAGATTATGATGGTTTTGCAATTGGTGGATTAAGTGTTGGTGAACCAAATGCTGATATGTATGAAACAGTTGAATGGACAACTCAATTTATGCCACAAAATAAGCCAAGATATCTTATGGGAGTTGGAACTCCTGAAGATTTAATTGAAAATATCGAACGTGGTGTTGATATGTTTGACTGTGTAATGCCAACTAGAAATGCAAGAAATGGGACACTTTTTACAAGTTTTGGAAAACTTCATATTAAAAATGCAGCTTTCAAAGAAGATGGGAAACCAATAGATGAAACTTGTGAATGTTACACATGTAAGAATTTTAGTAGAGCATATTTAAATCACCTTTTTAGAGCTGGAGAAATTACATATTTCAAATTAGCTTCAATTCATAATATTCATTACTATTTATCTTTAATGAAACAAGCAAGAGAAGCAATACTTGCAGATAATTGGGTTGAATTCAAAAAAGATTTTTATGCTAAAAGAAGCAAATAAACTCTTTTTAGATAAAATTAATTTATAAAATAAATAAGGATAATGCAACATGACTGTTGATGATAATTTAATAGCAAAACTTTCAAAACTATCTAGTTTAGAAATTGATGACTCAAAAAAAGAAAACTTAAAAGCAGAACTTGCAGATATTATAAACTTTGTAGAAAATTTAAATGAAATAGATGTATCTAATATTGAAGCTACATTCAGCACACTGGAAGGTGGAACTCAATTAAGAGAAGATATTGCAAAACAAGATTTAGAACTTTCAAGTCACATTTTAAATCACGCTCCAAAGAGTGAAGATGGATACTTTGTAGTTCCAAAAATTATTGAATAGGAAATATTAATGATTACAGTTTACGGTATAAAAACTTGTGGAAGTGTAAGAAATGCTTTAAAATTCTTTAAAGAGAATGATATAGAAGTTGATTTTTTTGATTTTAAAAAAGAGTCTCCAACTTCTGAAAAAATAGAATCTTGGACAAAAAAAGCTGATATAAATATACTTTTTAATTCAAAAGGTACAAAATACAAAACTTTAAATCTAAAAGAGTTAAATTTAGATGAAAAAGGTAAATTTGAATGGTTATGTAAAGAGCCAATGCTTTTTAAAAGACCTGTTATTGAATTCAATGATAAAGTTATAGTTGGATGGAAAGAAGAAGAGTATAAAAGTACTTTTCTTTAAAAAGTAGGAATATATTCCTACTTCTATTTTTATTACATATTCTCTCTAGCTTCTTTTAATGTATCAGCAATCATAAATGATAATTCTAAAGCTTGATCGGCATTTAATCTTGGATCACATTGAGTATTATATCTACTTGCTAATCCTTCTTGAGTAATAGCAGAGCTTGCACTTCCTGTACATTCAGTTACATCTTGACCAGTCATTTCTAAATGAATACCACCAGCATAAGTACCTTCAGATCTATGGATTTGGAAAAACTGTTTTACTTCAGATAAAATTGCTTCAAAATCTCTTGTTTTATAGCCATTATCTGCTTTTATTGTATTTCCATGCATTGGATCACAAGACCATAATACATTTTTACCTTCTGCTTGAACTCTTTTTAATAAATTAGGGAAATAATCACCAACTTTATTTGCACCCATTCTAACAATAAGATTTAATCTTCCCGCTTCATTTTCAGGATTTAATGTATCAATTAATTGAAGTAATTCATCCTCTTTCATAGTAGGACCAACTTTACATCCAATAGGATTTTTAATCCCTCTGAAATATTCAATATGAGCATCTCTTAAATCTCTTGTTCTATCACCAATCCATAACATATGAGCTGCACAGTTGAACCAATCACCAGTGATTGAATCTTTTCTTGTAAGTGCTTGTTCATAGTTTAATAATAACGCTTCATGAGAAGTAAATAGCGTTGTTTGATTTAATTGAGGAGTTGTTTCACTTGTAATTCCGCAAGCTTTCATAAACATCAATGTTTTAGATATTTCATCTGATAATTTTTCATATTTTGCACCTAAATAATTATCTTTTACAAAATCTAAATTCCATAAATGAACTTGATTTAAATCAGCCATACCACCTCTTGAAAATGCTCTTAGAAGGTTCATCGTTGCAGCACTTTGATTATATGCTTTTAAAAGTTTTTTAGGTTTTGGGTTTCTAGCTTTTTCTGTAAAATCAATATCATTTACAATATCCCCTCTATATGAAGGTAATGAAATTCCATTTATTTCTTCAAAATCTGCACTTCTAGGTTTTGCAAATTGTCCAGCAACTCTTCCTACTTTTACAACTGGACAACCACCTGAAAAAGTTAAAACTACTGCCATTTGCATCATTACTTTAAATAAATCTTTTATATTAGCTGCATTAAAAGATGCAAATGATTCTGCACAATCTCCACCTTGTAGTAAAAAAGCTTTTCCATTTACAACATCAGCTAATTGCTTTTTTAAATTTAAAGCCTCACCAGCAAAAATTAGTGGTGGATAAGAAGCTAATTCATTTTCTACTTTATTTAATTTATCTAAATCATTATAAGTAGGTTGTTGCTTTATAGGAAAATCTCTCCAGCTACTAGGATTCCAGTTATTCATTTATTCTGCCTTTTCATTTTATTAATATGGGAAATTTTATCTAAATAATTCTTAAGGAGTTTATGGGGTTTGTTACTAAAATGTAATATAAGATTTTGTAGAGAATTAAGTAGTTAAAAAATTAACTACTTAATATTTTGTTAGTTTATTAATTTTGATAATAAATCTTTGAATGAAACTTTAAAAGCATCTAAGCCATCTGTTAAAAGCTGATTATAGATATTTTTCATATTTATACCTTTTGCTTTTAATGTTTCAAAATATTTATTACACTCTTCTTCACTCATAATTTCAGTTTCTTCTTTAATTCCATCTTTTAACCAATCTTCAATTGTTCCTAATGGTGCAGTATTTATTGAATTTGGATAAATTAAATTATCAATGTAATAAGTTGGACTTAATTCATTTCCTTTTACTCCAGTACTTGCAAATAGTGTTCTAATATTTGAGTTCCCAAATTTATTTACTTCATGATAACATTTAGTAGCATTGATAATTCCAAGTTTAGATTTTTCCAATCCCTTTGAAGCAAAATCACCATCTGCTAATCTATCAAATCTTGAAACAAATACTGAAATTACAGCTTTCACATCTTTATTTGAATCTTTTATTCCTTCATCTAAAGCTTGAGCACATTTAATTGCTTGATCAGGTGAAAAAATTAAAGTTGCATTTACATTTATTCCTCTTGATGTAAGCTCTCTCATTGCAATGAATCCAGCTTGTGTTGCAGGAATTTTAATCATTACATTATCAGCACCAATTAAAGTATAAAGCCTAACACCTTCTTCAATAGTTCCAGCCGCATCATCACATAATAATGGATCAACCTCAATAGAAATAAAACCATCATCACTATCTTCCCTATGTAAATCATCTAATAATTCAGCTGCTCTTTTAATATCAGTTAAAGCTAATTCTTCATAAATAGTTTTTGCATTATTAGCTTGTAACATATCAAGTTGTTGTTTGTAAGCAGTCGAATTTGAAATTGATGATTCAAAAATTGCAGGATTTGATGTAGCACCTTGAATTATCTCATCTTTAATAATCTCTTTAAATCTATTTTCTAAAAAATCTCTTTCTATAAAGTCACACCATAAAGAGTAGTTTATATCTTCTTTTAAGCTCATTATTTATCCTTGAATTTTATTTAAAATTTGTGTTAAATCTTTTGTATCTACAATAACATTTGCTTCATTTTTCAATACTTCTCTTGCACAAAATGCAACTCTTGTATCTGCATGTGCAAACATACTTAAATCATTTGCACCATCTCCACAAACTAAAGTATCGGCTCTTGTTATTCCCATAAGTGATTGAATTCTTTGAAGCATATCACCCTTTGAATAACCAAACATCATATCTCCACCAACAAGCCCTGTTAAAACTCCATTTTTTTCATGTAATACGTTTGAAAAATCTGCATCAAGACCTAATTTTTCTTTTGCTGGAGTTGTTCCTAATCTAAATCCACCAGAAAAACAAACTACTTTATATCCTCTTTTTTGAAGTTCAGGAACAAGTTCTATTGCTCCTGGCATCAAAGGAAGATTTGTACAAATGTCTACAACTTTTTTGTAATCCATTCCTTTTAAAAGTGCAACTCTTGTAGTTAAAGATTCAAAAAAATCCAATCTTCCACTCATAGCTTCTTCAGTTATTCTTGCAACCTCTTGCCCTATTCCTAACTCATCAGCTAAGAAGTCTATAGTCTCCCCATCCATAAGTGTTGAATCAAAATCAAAAACAGCTAATTTCATTAATTTTCCCTAGTTTTAGTCTTTTAAGGGTATAATATTATCTAAATTTAACTAAATATACTAAAAGGAATATTTTCCACTATGTTTGAAACACTAATACAAAAGCTTCAAGAAGATAGATATTTAACACTTGAAACAACACCTCAGCACGAACCATCTATGCATAATATTATAGAACGAATCAAAAAATTTAAACTGCAAGATAGAGTTGATGGTTTTTCTTGTACAGATAATCCCCTTGCAAAACTAAAGTATAACGCTCTTTTTGCTTCATTACGGTTACAACAAGAGTTTAAAAAACCAGTAATTGCAACAATGAGTATGAGAGATAGAAATAAAATTGCATTACAATCAGACCTTATGGGTGCAAATGATTTTGATGTTAGAGCTATATTAGCCCTTACTGGAGATCCTGCTAAAATGAGTGATCAACCCCATTCAAAAGGTGTATTTGAAGCGAATTCTTTAATGCTTTTAAAAATCATCAAATCATTTAATTATGGTATGGATTTTGCCGGACATCCTTTTAAAATAGAGCCTAAACAAATTTTCCCTTTTGCTGTTTCTAACTCTTATGCAAAAAGTTTTTCAACACTAGAGAAGAAAATGCATAATAAAATTCAAAATGGTGCATTAGGAATTATTTCTCAACCCGTATTTGATATTGAAAATGCAAAAAAACTATTAGAATCATTTAATATAGCTAAAGAAGGGGTTGAAGGAGACAAACAAAAAGCTCAATTAATTTTTGGATTATTTCCTATTACAAAACTTAGAACTGCCCTATTTTTATCTGCACAAGTTCCAGGTATTCATGTACCTCAATTTTGGATTGATAAATTAGAAGCTGCTCATATTATTTCTGAAGAAGAGGAGTATAAAGTTGGTATGCAGTTAAGTCAAGATTTATATAGAGAAATAAATAAACTTCATCCTAAAATTCACTTAATGACTGCAAATAGATTTGATGTTGCAAATGAGGTTATTTCTTGAAATTAGCCTGTATTGATGTTGGTCTAAAAAGAATTGGAGTTGCTATTTGTCTAACATCAAATATTGTAACTCCACAGCCTGCAATTTTACGAAAAAATAGAAATCAAGCTTCTACTGATGTAAACAAATTTTTAAAAGAGTGGGAGATTGAAAAACTAATAATTGGATATCCAAGTGCAAGTGAAGATATGCAAAAAAGAATTACACACTTTATACAACTTTTAGAATTAAAAATCCCCTATGAATTACAAGAAGAAAATATGAGCTCTATTGAAGCGGAAGAGCTGATAAAGGGTGAAATAAAATATAAAAGAGATGGTAGAATTGACTCAATTGCTGCTAAAATTATCTTAGAGAGATTTTTAGCTAAAAAATAAACTATTTAAAACTATTTACTACAACTGCTATTGCAAATCCACTATCATGAGTAATTGTAAGATGAGAATCTTTTATATTAAATAAATCTCTAACCCGTTTTTTGTACTTTATTTTTGGTGCACCTAGTTTTGTTTTTGATATCTTTATATCGTGAAATCCGCATGTTCCACCAATACCCGTACCAATAGCCTTACTGGCAGCTTCTTTCGCAGCCCAAAATCCTGCAGCAGTTTCTGGCTTCTTTACAAGTTCTATCTCTTTTGGATTTAAAAACTTTTCATAAGCTCTAACTCCAAATTTTTCATACATTCTTTTTATTCTATCAACTGATGTTATATCTATACCTATCATTTAAACCTATCTTTTGTATAATGCAAACATGAAATTATTTATCAAAAAAGTATTATATCTTATCATTATGTTATTTATAATTAGTCTTATTTCTTTTATAGCAATAAATGCAGCCCCTAATTCATTTTTTGCAAGTGGAGAATTAAATCCAAATATAACACCAGAATCAATTGAGCAATTAAAAGCTATATATGGATTAGATAAACCCCTATATGTACAATTTTTTTCTTGGATTTACTCTATAGTACGACTGGATTTTGGAATTTCTTTTTCAAGTGGAGAGATGGTTAAAAATGAGATATTAACAAGAATTCCAGTAACACTTACATTAAATATTATATCTATGATTTTAATTTTTATAATATCTCTTTATTTTGGTATAAAATCAGCTCTTAATAAAAATTCATTTTTTGATAGATTCACAGGACAATTATCACTTCTTAGTTTTTCAATGCCTTCATTTTATTTAGCGCTTATATTAGTTCTTATTTTTGCTATGAAATTTGAAATACTTCCTGTTGCAGGACTACATAGTGTTCCAAATGATGGAAGTATAGATTACTATTTAGATTATGCTTGGCATTTAGTTTTACCAATATTTATAATGGTTTTTGGTGGAATTGGAAGTTTAATTTTATATATTAGATCTTTAACTATTGAAATTTTAAAATCTGATTATATCTTTTTTGCAAGGGCGAGAGGACTTACACAAAAACAGATATTAAAATACTATATATTGCCAAATCTTTATCCTCCTGTTATAACACTTCTAGGTCTTTCTTTGCCTGGACTAATTGGAGGCTCTGTAATTTTAGAGACAATATTTTCAATAGATGGAATGGGATTATTGTTTTATCAAAGTGCTTTAAGTCATGACTATCCTGTCATTATGGGAATACTTATTATTGGAGCATTTTTAACTCTAGTTGGAAATATGTTTGCTGATTTAGTATTATTAAAATTAAATCCAAATTATGAAGAAAAATAAATCTGTACATTAAATTATTATAAGGAAAAGCCTTGCAAGTTTTAAAAACTATTGAAGAATTACAAGAAATTAGAAAAAATATAACTGGAACAGTTGGATTTGTTCCAACTATGGGTGCATTGCATAACGGTCATATTTCACTTATCAAGCAAGCAAGAGAGCAAAATGATATAGTAATTGTTTCTATTTTTGTAAATCCTACTCAATTTTTACCAGGTGAAGATTTAGATGCATACCCAAGAAAAGATGAAGCAGATAAAAGAATCTGCCAAATGTGTAAAGTTGATTATGTTTTTATGCCAGAAATTTCTACTATGTATGGAAAAGAAGAAGTTTTAATAAAAGCACCAAATAAAAGCTATGTACTTGAAGGTAAAACAAGACCCGGACATTTTGATGGAGTATTAAGAGTTGTTTTAAAACTATTTAATTTAACACAGCCTACAAATGCATATTTTGGGAAAAAAGATGCTCAGCAATTAGCCCTTATTATACAAATGGCAAAAGATTTCTTTTTACCTATAAATATAATACCTTGTGAAATAATTAGAGAAGATGATGGATTAGCACTTAGTTCTAGAAATATTTATTTAGATTCAACTCAAAGAGTTGATGCCCTTTTAATTTCAAAATCACTTTATATGGCAGGTTCTCTTATATCAAAAGGTGAAAGAGATGCGAAAGCTGTAAAAAACAAAATATATGAAATTATGTCAACTTTAGATGTTGAGTATGTAGCAATTGTAGATAGAGAATTTAATGAAATCTCAACAATTGAGCCTAAAAATACAATTATACTTGTAGTCGCTAGATTTGGTAATACTAGATTGCTTGATAATATCTGGCTATAAAAGAGAATTTCTCTTTTATAGTTTCTTTAACCATTTAAAAGCTTCGCTTTCATCTTCAAAAAATTTAGATTCTCCACTTATAAACCAAGAAGCAACTTTTGAAACATATTCTTGCCATTTTTTATTTCCATAAATTGCAATTTTATCAAATTGTCCTCCATGTTTTAATCCAAGTTTTAAATCATCCCAAGCGGCACGTAATTCCCAACCTTCAAGTTCAGTTCCATCTATAAAAACTTTTACTTTTGCATCTCTTACTCCATTTAATGCATTGTCAATTAATGGTGTAATTTTTTCATAATCTTCATGAGTTAACTTACCAACTGCTTTAAGTGTTAAAAAGAATTCGTTTTCTACTCTATTAATTCCAATAGTAAGGCCATGTTTTAGTACTTTCATGATATTTTCCTTTTATCTCTTTTTTACTTACAGTATAACTAAAAAAGTTATCTATGTTTAATAAAATTACGTCTAACCTTTTATATTAAAAAAATATGATAAAATTGCAAAAAATCAAGACAAAAGAATAATATATGAAATTTTCAACACAAAATCCTAAGAAATCTTTACATCTAGTAAGTCTAGGTTGCACAAAAAACCTTGTAGACTCAGAGATTATGTTAGGTAAATTAAAAGATTATACTATTACAAATGATGCAGCTAGTGCTGATGTAATTATAGTAAATACATGTGGATTTATTGACTCAGCAAAAGAAGAGAGTATCAATACAATTTTAAATCTTCATGATGATAGAAAAAAAGAATCAGTTTTAGTAATGGCTGGATGTTTAAGTGAAAGATATCAAGGTGAATTACAAAAAGAATTACCTGAGATTGATGTTTTCACGGGAGTTGGAGACTATGATAAAATTGATGTACTTGTAAATGAAAAAAGAAGTGCTTTTACTAATGAAGTATTTTTAGCAAGTGATACAAATGAAAGAATAATCACTGGTTCTTCATATCACGCTTATGTAAAACTAAGTGAAGGATGTAATCAAACTTGTTCATTCTGTGCTATTCCGTCATTTAAAGGTAAGTTACACTCTAGAACACTTGAATCACTTGTTAAAGAGGTCAAATCCTTAGTTGCAAAAGGATATATGGATTTCTCTTTTGTATCTCAAGATTCTTCTTCATTTTTAAGAGACTTAGGGCATAAAGATGGTTTAGAGCAATTAATTAGTGAAGTTGAAAAAATAGAAGGTATTAAAACAGCTAGAATTCTATACCTATATCCATCAACTACTACTTTATCTTTAATTGACAAAATTGCAGATTCAAAAGTATTTGTAAACTACTTTGATATGCCATTGCAACATATAACTCCTTCAATGCTTAAAATCATGAAAAGAGGAAAAGGTGTTGAAAAACTAAATGAACTTATGAATCATATGAGAAGTAAACCAAACTCTTTTGTAAGAACAACATTTATAGCTGGACATCCAGGGGAAACGGTTGAAGATCATGAAGCTTTATGTAAATATATCGAAGAGTTCAAATTTGATAGAGCAAATGTATTTTCATACTCTACTGAAGAAGGAACAGCGGCAGCTGCTTCAAAAGATTTAATTGATCAAGAAACTATTGATGAAAGAGCTGAAGAAATTGGTGAAATTATTGCACAAACAACACAAGAATCACTTGAAGCTGAAGTTGGGAAAGTTTTTGAAGTTTATGTTGATGGGGAGAGTGATGAACATGAATATTTATTAAGTGCTAGAAAAACTCTTTGGGCACCTGATATTGATGGTGAAATTTACATTAATGATAATGAACTTCCAGAAGGTGAGCAAATTAAATTTGGCCAAATTTACACTGCTAAAATAACAGAACTTGCGGGAGATAAATTACTAGCAACTGTAATTAAATAAACATGAACTTAGATTTTAGTGTAGTCAAGAATCAAAAAAATTTACTAGCATTCTCTGCTGGTATTGATTCTTCTGCACTATTTTTTTTGCTACAAGAAAAAAATATTCCTTTTGATATTGCTATTGTTAATTATAATATTAGAGAACAAAGTAAAGATGAAATATCTTATGCTAAGGAGCTTGCATTAAAATATAAAAAAGAGATTTATATTAAAGATGTTAAAACAGAATCTACATCAAATTTTGAAAAAATAGCTAGAGATATTAGATACTCATTTTTTGAAGAAATTATAAATTTGTACTCTTATGATAATTTAATAACTGCACATCAATTAAATGACAAACTAGAATGGTTTTTAATGCAACTAAGTAAAGGTGCTGGATTAGTTGAGTTAATTGGCTTTAATAAATTTGAGCAAAGAGAAAATTACAAAATTTATAAGCCACTTTTAGAAATTGCAAAAGAAGAATTAAAAAATTATTTAGAAAAAAATAATTTAAAATATTTCTATGATAATACAAATGAAGATGATAAATACAAAAGAAACTACTTTAGAAAAAGCTACTCAAATAAATTTTTAGAAGAATTTAGTGGTGGAGTAAAAAAATCATTTGAATATTTACAAAATGACTTAAACTCTTTAGATATTCAAACACAGGCAATTTATAAAAATCAAGATTTAGAAGTTTTTAAAAATTTAAATGATGATAATCTTAATATTAGAGCAATTGATTTATCTTTAAAAAAAAGAGGTTTTTTATTAAGTAATTCTCAAAGAAATGAGATTTTAAAACAAAAAGAAATAACAATTTCACATAAAATTAATATCTCAATAAATAAAGAATACATCTATATTGCACCAAAGTGTGATGTAATAATGGATAAAAAATTTAAGGAAATTTGTAGAGTAAATAAAATTCCTAAAAATATAAGGGCTTATGTCTTAGAAAATAATATAGATATAAAAGATTTAGTGTTTTAAAAATTTTTTCAGCTTTTGCATAGCAATTAATTCTTTTCTTGTTTCTTCTTTATGATTTTTAAGAAAATTTATACTTTTAAAAAATAATTCTTCTAATCTTTTTAAGTCAGATATTTCTAAATCAAAATCATTAATATTATCATTTGATAGATATTCTTGATTCCATCTAACTAAAGAGTCTGCTTTTTCAAAAGAGTCCAATGAATCAATATATATTAATTCATTTAAAGCTTTTAAAGACCTGTTTCGTCTTTCCATGCGTCTATCAACCCTTGAGTAACTTTCATAACTTGATTAACTGAATTAATATTATCATCAATTCCTGCACTAAATAATGTCTCAATTTGATATAAATATAATCCATCTAAATAAAACGCAACATCTCCACCATCAAAATCTAAAACATTTCTAAGTTCATCAAAAATTGCTATTGTTTTATTTATATAAGTAAATTTAGCTTCAATATTACCTTCTTCCATAGCATTTTTTACGAAAGATAAATATTTAATAATTCCCTCATAAAGTTTTAAAACTAAAACATAAGGATCATCTGAAACTGCACTTTGTTGATTATATATTTCTATTCCCATATATTAACTCCGTAATAATCATTTTCACTATAGAGTATAGTATATATTTCCTTAAGAATGGAAGAAGTGAGAAATAAATAACTTTTATTTCTCACTTCAATAATTTTAATATTTATCCAGCTGTTGATTGTTGAATCATAAGTTTCAAACCAGAGAATGAAGATTCCATCTGATTGATTATAGTACCATAAGAACTAAATTGAAGGGCCAATTGTTTATATTTTTCATCTAATGCTTCTTGTGCTTTATCTTTATCTTCATTTAATGTTTTTTCTCTTGAAGTCATTGAATTTTCAAAAAGTGATAAAACTCCACTTGTAAAACTCATTTCATCAATTGTTGCTTTTAGTTGAGTTCCAAGACCTTCTTTTTCTGCAGTTCCAATAAATAAATCTTTTAGTCCTGCAATATCTTCCTCAGTAGCTTTATTAAATACTGCAGTATTTAAAGATATATAACCTGATTTATCTAATTCAAATCCATAATTAAAAACTGATTTATCACTATTTTCTCCATATGATCCAAATAAATGATTTTTTATCTGAGAAATAACATCTCTTAAAACAGATTTATTTTCAATAGTAGAATCTGAATTTGTAGCGTCATCAATCATTGTAACTAATTCATTAAATTGTGTTACAAATTCTTGAAGAGAACTTGTAATTTGTGTATTATCATCAACTACATTAATAGTAGAGATTCCTTCTTTAACTGCAGAGATTTTCAATCCATCTACTGTCATATCATTTGAAGATATACTATAAGCTACTCCATCAACTTCTGCTTCAAGATTTTGCGCAGTTAAAGTATGATTAGCAGCAACATCAAATCCCAATGAATTACTTGCCGCTCCAGAAATAGTTAATGCATTGTCAACGCCTGACTCTTCACTTTTTAAAACTAATCTATAACTGTCAGTCCCAACTTGCTCTAAAGAAGCATTCATTCCAGTTTTTGCATTTATTTGGTCAGCTAGTTCTTGATATGTTAAACTAGTAGTGTCAAAACTCTCAGTTACACCATTTACTGTTATATCTAGATTACCTAAATTAACAACAGCATCTTTTGTAGCTGCATCTACTATGTTTGATTGGTAAACATCTTTTTGAGCTAAAGAAATAATATTAACAGTAGTTACTCCTTTATTTAAGGCTGAAACATCTGCTGCATCAAAAACAGCAGAGTCCCCAGAAGTTGTTGCTATTTTCTCATCAAATATTGTAGCCCCACCTGAAACAAACAAATCAAAAGGTTTAATTGCAGATAAAACATCTGCAACTTTTGCATCAATTGTTGCAAATACTTCTTTTTCTAAAGTCATATCCTCTAAGCTAGTTTCATATGGCTCAACTTTCGCTTTTCTCTCTGCTGCTTTTAATTTATCAATTAGATCTTGATTTAAAGATGCTGCTTGCCCAGAACCTAATCCTAATACTCCATCAGCCATGACTTATCCTTTATCTTTTTATACCAAGTAATACTTGCAACATTTCATCAATTGCAGTTATTATCTTAGCATTTGCAGTGTATGCTGCTTGAAACTTAATTAA
>Ga0193951_1000253_pt1 | contig 25086 bp, 24 predicted proteins | sample BB_2_MG_FD_140370 | JGI IMG/M metagenome (GOLD analysis project Ga0193951, IMG submission 140370) | Microbial mat bacterial communities from the Broadkill River, Lewes, Delaware, United States - BB_2_MG | ecosystem: Environmental > Aquatic > Freshwater > River > Microbial mats | place: USA...
TGGTGTAGAAATAACATATCTTAATAACTAAGAATGACAAAAAAAAAGGAAGGAATATCAATTTTTATAGGTCTCGCAGTTGTTGTTGGGATTCTAATAGGCAGTACTATAAATTATAAAAACAAACCGGTTTTGTTTAGCTCCGATACAAGAGAGGCTAAAATAAAAAGACTGATAAATTATATTCAGTATGATTATGTTGATAAGGTAAATACCGATAGCTTGTTAGATGCTACAATTAGCAACATGCTTATTAAGTTGGATCCACATTCGGTTTATATTCCGAAGGAAGAATTGCAAGGAGTTAAAGAAAGTATGCAAGGGAAATTTGTTGGAATTGGAGTATCGTTTCTAATGCATGAAGATTCTGTAGTTGTAACAAGTGTAATTAAAGGAGGACCTAGCGAAAGAGCAGGTATAAAAGAGGGAGATAGAATAATTGTAGCTGATAATGATACTTTATTTGGCAAAAGCATTATAAAAAGTGCAGGAGTTAAAAAATCTGAAAGAACATCTTTTTTTCGAAGTAGAAAAATTAGTGATGCCGTAATGAAATCTTTAAAGGGAGCTCCTGAAACAAGTGTAGATTTATCGGTTTATAGAAGATCTATTGATGAGGTTTTAAAAATTTCAATACCTAGAGGCGAAGTTTCAATAAAAAGTGTTTCTTCCTACTATATGATAAATGAGACTTTAGGCTATATAAATGTAGAAAGGTTTGCCCGTACAACCTATAATGAATTCAAAGAAGGATTAGATCAATTAATCTCAGATGGTATGGAGTCTTTGGTGTTAGATTTAAGAGGTAATCCTGGTGGGTTTATGGATATTGCAAATAGTATTATTGATGAATTTTTAGAAGATGGTAAACTCATTGTTTTTACAAAAAACAAGAGTGGGAAAGTTGATAAATCATTTGCTACAAGTGAAGGAGATTTTGAACATGGCAAAGTATATGTTTTGATAGATCAAAACTCGGCATCAGCAAGTGAAATTGTAGCAGGAGCCTTGCAGGATAATGATAAGGGAATTATTGTTGGCCGAAGATCATTTGGAAAAGGGTTGGTGCAACAGGAAATGGATTTAGGTGATGGATCAGCTGTAAGGTTAACTACATCTCGGTATTATACACCAACAGGTAGATCTATTCAGAAACCCTACAGTAAAAAAGACTCAAAAAAATATGGTAATGATTACCTTGAAAGAGTTCATAGTGGCGAGTTAGTGAATAAAGATAGTATTAAAGTTGATGATAAACTAAAATTTACAACGCCAAAAGGAAAGGTGGTTTATGGTGGAGGTGGTATTATTCCTGATGTGTTTGTGCCAGTTGACACCTTAAATCTGTATAGTAGTAAACTTTATTCAGCCTTAAATAATTATGTGTTTAAATATGTTGATAATAATAGGGAAGAATTGAATAAATGGGATTTGAAGTCTTTTGTTACCAATTTTGACAAAGACAATAAAATAGTAGATGACTATATTGACAATCTCGATTTAAATAGCCCGGTGTTTCCTAAGGAAAAGGAAAATTTAAAACTATATTTAAATGCATTTGTAGCAAGAAGTTTATTTGAGGATACTGGTTATTTTATGATTAGACATAAACAAGATAATATGATTATAAAAGTGTTGGAATTAGAAAAAAACAAAAATTAGATCGAATGCGTACCTTTGAACTTTAATTTATTCAAATTTTGACAATCAATAAAAAAATATACTTTGCTTCAGATCAGCATTTTGGGGCGCCTTCAGCCGATCAAAGTAAATTGAGAGAACAAAAATTTGTTCGCTGGTTGGATACTATAAAAAACGACGCTGAAGTCTTATTCTTGTTAGGAGATTTATTCGATTTCTGGTTCGAATATAAAAAAGCAGTACCAAAAGGTTTTATTCGTGTTTTAGGGAAATTAGCTGAACTGCGTGATAACGGTATTGAAATTCATTTTTTCGTTGGAAATCATGATCTTTGGATGCACGATTATTTCGAAAAAGAATTAGATATTCCTGTCTATCACTCACCAAAGGAATTTGTATTTAATAATAAGACTTTTTTAATAGGTCATGGAGATGGTTTAGGTCCAGGAGACCTAGGGTATAAAAGAATGAAAAAGGTATTTACAAATCCGTTTTCAAAATGGCTTTATCGTTGGTTGCATCCCGATATTGGAATTAGTCTGGCTCAGTATTTATCTGTAAAAAATAAATTAATTTCGGGAGACGAAGACGTTAAATTTTTGGGTGAAGAAAATGAATGGTTAGTGCTATTCTGTAAAGAAAAGTTAACCGAAAAACATTACGATTACTTTTTGTTTGGCCATAGGCATTTACCACTTGAAATTGCAATATCAGATAGGTCAAATTATATAAATACGGGAGATTGGGTTTCCTATTTTACCTATGCCGAATTTGATGGAAAGCAAATAAAACTTTTAGAGTTTAAAGAATAAAAAAGGAGGCTAATTTAGCCTCCTTTTTTATTCTTTATTACTCGTTAATTGCCACTTATTTCACAGGTTGATAAATTTTTTTAATTAACACTTTTTATAAATTTAAATGGCAATATTGCTTAGGTGATTTATTAATTTTTATGGAGCTTTTAGGAATAATAGATGATTGATGTTAAAATCTTATTAAAGCTATAGTTTTCGAATGTTTTTTAACCAATTTTTAACTAGAAATAAAAAAAATATTCTGCTATTTGCATGGTGTTAGAAAGTATGTTAAATTCACGCGATTAAAAACAATAAAAATGATAGAAGAAAATAGTGTTTCGATTGATATTAAGGCTATAAATGAAAAAATTGAAAAAGAAAGTGCCTTTGTAGATTTACTAATAATGGAGATGAATAAGGTAATTGTAGGTCAAAAACACATGATCGAAAGATTACTTATAGGGTTGTTGGGAAATGGTCATATTTTACTTGAAGGCGTACCTGGTTTAGCAAAAACTTTAGCTATTAATACCTTGTCAAAAGCAATAGACGCAAAATTTAGTAGAATTCAATTTACACCAGATTTATTGCCAGCCGATGTTATTGGTACAATGATTTACAGTGTAAAGGACAATGACTTTACTATTAAAAAAGGTCCAATTTTCGCAAATTTTGTTTTGGCAGATGAGATTAACCGTGCCCCGGCAAAAGTACAATCAGCTTTGTTAGAAGCAATGCAAGAACGTCAAATAACCATTGGAGATACTACTTTTGATTTAGATGAACCATTTTTAGTAATGGCAACTCAAAATCCTGTAGAACAAGAAGGAACTTATCCTTTGCCAGAAGCACAAGTCGATCGTTTTATGTTGAAAACAGTCATTGATTATCCTAAATTAGTTGAGGAGCAATTAATTATGCGCCAAAATTTAAAAGGAAGCTATGACAAAGTTAATGCTGTTGCTTCTATAGATCAAATTAACAGAGCACGTAATGCTGTTAAAGAAGTTTATATGGATGAAAAAATTGAGAAATATATTCTTGATCTTATTTTTGCAACTCGTTATCCAGAAAAATATAATTTACCTGACCTTAAAGGTTTAATAAGCTTTGGAGCATCACCTCGTGGTAGCATCAATTTAGCTATGGCTGCAAAATGCTATGCATTTATTAGACGTAGAGGTTATGTTATTCCTGAAGATGTAAGAGCTGTTGTACATGATGTATTACGTCATAGAGTTGGAATTACTTATGAGGCAGAAGCAGAAAATATAACTTCAGAAGATATTATTAATAAAATTGTAAACGAAGTAGAGGTACCATAGAATATGTTCATTTGTGTATCTGCTGGTTAGTTTCTATTTGTTTTAAACAAGAGAATTGAACCAGCAATGATAAAGTGCACTTTTCAACAATTCAACAATAAAAAGATGGATACTAAAGAAATACTTAAAAAAGTTCGAAAAATAGAAATTAAGACACGTCGTTTGTCTGATCATATTTTTTCAGGTGAATACCATAGTACGTTTAAAGGGCGTGGTATGACTTTTTCGGAGGTAAGGCAATATCAATATGGAGATGATGTAAGAGCAATTGATTGGAATGTTACTGCTCGTTATAATGAACCATATGTAAAGGTGTTTGAAGAAGAACGTGAGTTAACAATGATGCTTATGGTTGATGTAAGTGGATCTGAATTTTTTGGAACTACACAGCAATTTAAGCGTGATACATTAACCGAGATAGCCGCTACATTGGCGTTTTCAGCAATTCAAAATAATGATAAAGTTGGTTTACTTTTGTTTTCTGATGACGTAGAATTATTTATTCCTCCAAAAAAAGGTAAAAGTCATGTTTTACGAATCATTAGAGAATTAATTGAGTTTCAGCCAAAAAGCACTAAAACTAATATTACGGAAGCATTGAAGTTTTTATCTAGTGTAATGAAAAAGAAAGCAATTGTATTCGTTTTGTCAGATTTTATAGATGAAGATTATGAACAAACTTTAAAAATTGCTGGTAGAAAACATGATGTAACAGGAATTAGAGTTTATGATAAACACGATTCTGTAATTCCAAACCTAGGAATGGTTCCAATGCGTGACGCAGAAACTGGAAAAACAATGTTAGTTAATACCGCATCAAAAACAGTAAGAAATAATTACAATGCTTATTATTTGAAAACTGTTGATTATTTTGAAAAAGCGTTTAGTCACAGTGGTTCAGGTGTAATAAGTGCACGAATTGATGAAAGCTATGTGAAAAAGTTATTGGGTTATTTTAAACATAAAGGTGCGAGATAGATGATGATTTTGAATAGCGTTAAAAGACTGCAAATGAAAAAACAATTAGTTTACATACTATTTTTTATTGGTGTTATTGGTTTTGCACAGGAAAACCCGGTTTCAACTAAAACCGACACTACAACTATAAAAATTGGAGAGCAAATTCAATTTAAAATTGCTGTTCAAGAAAAAGAGAACGTTGTATTTCCAAAGTTAAAACTAGATAGTTTAAATAAGATTGAAGTTGTTGAATCTTTACCCATTGATACCATTAAAAATATTTTAGAAAAAAAATATTTGATCACAAGTTTTGATAGTGGCCAATATGTACTTCCTAAACAACTAGTTCTTATAAACAACAAACAGTTTTTTACGGACTCATTATTGATTAATGTGGCAACTGTTAAGGTTGATACCTTAAAACAAAAAATGTTTCCTATAAAATCGATTAAAAAGGAACCAAAAACATTTGATGATTATAAACATTTATTGTGGTGGTTAATTCCAATATTAATTGTTTTAGGTGTAATACTATATTTTATTTTTAGAAAGAAAATTAAAAAAGAAGCACCAAAAGTTTATGTTGCTCCAATATTAGAAGCATTAAATAGATTAAAGGAATTAGATGAAAAGCAACTGCTTAAACAAAATAAAATAAAAATTTATTATTCTGAATTAACTGATATTGTTAGGACATATATCGAAAAAGATATTAATATTCCAGCGCTTGAATCAACTACTAATGAGTTAATTGATACAATTAATGATTTTAATGAATCAAGTAAATTAGGAATATCAAAAGAAACAATTCAACAATTAAAAGAAGTATTACAAAGTGCCGATTTAGTGAAATTTGCAAAATCGAAGCCAATTGTTGATGAAATTAAAAGAGATAGAACTATCGTTGAAGATATTCTAAAAAACACCCAGCATGCAGTTCATTTAAAAGATGAAAAAGAGAAGGAGTTAGATGTTAGTGTTAATTTGGAATCACAACCTAAACCAAAGAAAAAAAGTAATTTAGTGAAGTATATTTTAATTTTTATAGCTGTTTTAGTTGTAATTATTGGAACTGCGGGCTATTTTGGATATGGTTATATTAAAGATAATATTATTGGAAATACTACTTCAGAAATGATGGATAAACAATGGTATACTTCATCTTATGGCTATCCATCATTAAGTATAGAAACTCCGGAAATTTTACAAGCTCAAAATGTTGAATTACCTGAAAATTTAAGAAGTGTAATTGAAGATGTTACAACTTATAATTATGGGAGTTTAATTAGTAATTTTTATATAGAAGTAACATCAACCAGTTTTGTAAACGAACTAGAAGATTACAATTTTGATGGAGGTATTCAAGGAAGTCTAAATCAGATTGCTCAAAAGATAGGTACAAATTTTACAGATGTTCAACAAGAGATAAGAGTGAACAATGGAATAGAAGGAAGAATTATCACGGCCAATTATGAGTTGACAAATCCAGTAACAAAACAGTTGAATCAGAATAAATTAACAATGTTATTGTTTGCTGATGCTAAAAGTATGCGACAAATAATTATTACTCAATTAGGGGCAGATGAAAATGCAGGAAAAGTGAGTGAGAGAATATTAACATCAATTTCATTAAATCCATAAATTATGTTGCAGAATTTTGAATTTTTAAATCCGCAGTTCTTATGGTTACTATTACTAATACCTGTATTGGCAGTTTGGTATTTTTTAGTGCGAAATGATGACAATGCAACATTAACCATAGCAAGTACAAAAGGATTTGAAGTAAAACCATCAATACTATCAAAATTAAAACCATTGTTATATGTTTTAAGGTTAATTGCTCTCACATTGTTAATTGTTGCTTTGGCAAGGCCAAGAAATGTTTCCGTTAGTAAGCGAACCAAAACAAACAAGGGAATTGATATTGTAATGGCAATAGATGTTTCTGCAAGTATGTTATCTCGAGATTTAAGTCCAAATAGACTTGACGCTTTGAAAATAGTTGCTGGAGAATTTGTGAATCAACGTCCAAATGATAGAATTGGAATTGTTGTTTATGCAGGTGAAAGTTTTACTAAAACACCAATTACAAGTGATAAACGAATTGTTAGAAATACCCTTTCACAAATTAAATGGGGAGAGCTTGATGGTGGAACTGCCATAGGAATGGGATTAGGTTCAGCCGTAAACAGATTAAAGGAAAGCAAGGCCAAAAGCAAGGTAATAATTCTTTTAACTGACGGAGTAAATAATACTGGATTTGTAGATCCTAAAACAGCTACTGAATTGGCAGTTGGTCTTGGTATAAAAGTTTATACAATTGGTGTAGGTACCAATGGGACTGCACCATCTCCTTATGCACAAGACCCAAGATCAGGAAAGTTGCTATTTAGAAGTGCACCAGTAGAAATTGATGAAGACTTACTGAAGTATATAGCAAAAGAAACAGAAGGAAAATATTTTAGAGCTACAGATAACTCTAAATTGAAGGCTATTTATGATGAAATAAATAAGTTAGAGAAAACAGAAATAGAAGAGTTTAAATATTATAACTATCAAGAGAAATACAGACTTTTAGTGCTTTTGGCAGGGTTATTTATTTTACTTGAAATAACTTTAAAAAACACAATATTTAAAAGCTTCATTTAATAAACTTAAAGAATGTATCAAATAGAGGAACCAACATATTTTATTTATTTAGCAATTATTCCAGCAATATTTGTGATGTTTTTGTTGGTGCTATGGTGGAAAAAAAGAACTCAAAAGAAATTTGCCAATCATAATTTAATTCAAAAATTAAGTCCAGAAAAATCATCCTTTAAATCGATTTTAAAAATAAGTGTACTTTGTTTGGGATTAACTTTTTTAATTATAAGCTTGGCAAATCCGAAGATGGGTACAAAATTAGAAACGGTAAAACGCCAAGGAGTTGATATTGTTTTTGCTTTAGATGTTTCTAAAAGTATGTTGGCAGAAGATATTGCGCCAAGTAGACTAGATAAGGCGAAACAAATAATTACCAGAATAATTGATAATTTGGGTAGTGATCGTGTGGGGATTATTATTTATGCAGGAAATTCATACCCTTTATTACCAATTACTACAGATCATGCAGCGGCAAAAATGTTTTTGCAGAATGCGAATCCGGAAATGGTATCAAGCCAGGGAACTGCAATTAATGAAGCCATTGAAAGAGCTATTACTTATTTTGATAATGAAGAGCAAACTAACAGGTTTTTATTTGTAGTTTCTGACGGGGAAGATCATGAGGAAAATACAATTACACTTGCACAAGAAGCCCAAAAGGAAGGAATTAAAATTTATACGGTTGGAGTAGGAACAAATAATGGTGGGCCAATTCCAATTCATGATGGAAGAGGTGGAATTTCTTATAAGAAAGATAGTAAGGGAGAAGTTGTAATAACAAAAATGAAAGAAGATGTTTTAAAAGACATCGCTGCAGAAGGAAAAGGAAGGTATATCAATGGAAATAAAACAAAGGAAACTGTTGATATTATTGAGGATTTATTGGTGAAGGCTGAAAAAAGCGAGTTTGAAACCAAACAATTTTCAGATTATAAAGATCAATTTCAATGGTTTTTGGGCTTAGGTATATTATTTTTAATAATTGACGTATTATTGCTCGAAAAGAAAACTAAATGGGTTCAAAAATTGAATTTATTCAATCAATCTAATGCTAAAACTAAGTAACACATGAAAAATACAATAGTCATACTGTTTTTATGTTTTTCTACACTGGTTTTTGGTCAACAAAAGACGCCAAAAGAATTGGAGCGTGAAGCAAGGGAAAATGTAAGAGAAGGAAATAAACTGTACAATCAGTTAAAATTTAAAGAGGCAGAAATAGCATATAAAAAAGGATTGTCTAAGAACCCAAATTATCCTAAGGCGTCATATAATTTAGGAAATTCAATATATCAACAAGACAGAAATAAAGAAGCTGTAAATCAATTTGAGTTGGTTGAAAAAACCTTCAATGATAAAATGAGCAAGGCTGAGGCTTACCATAATATGGGAAATTCTTTTATGAAGGAAAAGCAATATGAAAAAGCAGTGGAAGCTTTTAAAAATTCAATGAGAAACAATTCTAAAGATGATGAGACGCGTTATAATTTAGCAATGGCTCAGGAATTATTGAAAAAACAACAGCAGGAAAACAAGGATAATAAAGATAAAAATAAAGATAATAAGGACGACAAGAAAGACGATAAAAACAAAGATAAAAAAGACAAAGAAGGAGACGATAAGGATAAAAAAGACGATCAAAATAAGGACAAGGATAAAGGGAAAGATAAAAAAGATGATAAAGGTGATGAAAAGAAAGATCAGGACAAAAATGATGATCAAAAGAAAGAGCAAAAGCCTAGACCTAATCAATTGACTCCAGAGCAAATAAAGCAATTGTTAGAGGCCATGAATAATGAAGAGAATAAAACTCAAAAAAAGCTAAATGCTGAAAAAGCAAAAGGCAAAAAAATTAAACAAGAAAAAGACTGGTAAAAATGAAAATAATAAAGTTTTTCATATTAACTATTTTTATGTGTACTTCACATTTTCTTTTTTCTCAAGTTGAGTTTAAAGCAGATGTTAGTAAAAATAAATTAGGAGTAAATCAACGTTTTCGAATAGAGTTTACTGTTAATAAACAAGGAGCTGATAATTTCGTTCCACCATCATTTACTAATTTTAAAATTGTTGGAGGACCAAGTTCATCTGTGAATCAATCATGGATTAATGGCAAAGCAAGCTACTCTCAGGCATATATTTATATTGTTGAACCTAAAAAAATTGGTGAATTTACCATTGAACCAGCTAAAATTGAATACAAAGGAGATATTTTAAAATCAAACCCTGTTAAAATTACAGTTACCAAAGAAGTTGAAATTCCTAAAGATCCTAATGATCCTAATTATATAGCACAACAAAGTATACATTTAGTAGCAGAGGTTTCAAATTTAAAACCATATGTTGGACAGGGAATTTATGTGGTTTATAAATTATATGTAAGTGAAAACATAAGTTTGAATGGCTCTAGAGTTAGTGAAACTCCGCAATATAAAGGGTTCTGGAATCAGGATATTGATGTAAAACAAGTCAACTTTAAAAAAGGGAAATATAACGGTGAAAACTATAGGTATGTTATATTAAAAAAGGCTGTTTTAATTCCTCAAAGATCTGGTAAATTGGTTATTGAGCCAATAGAAATGGATTTTTCAGTTGGTGTTCCAACTGGTAGAGGTGACTTTTTTGGTAATATGATTACCAGAAATATTAATTATTCTACAAAATCAGCAGCTAAGACTGTTCAAGTAAAGGCTCTTCCTGAAAAAGGGAAGCCAATTGACTTTAATGGAGCTGTTGGTGAATTTGAATTAATAGTTGAAACAAATAAAAATATTTTAAAGGCAAATGATGCTGCTCAAATTAAGGTTGAAATCTCAGGGAAAGGAAATTTAAAACTATTTGAGATTCCTAAAATTACAACCCCATCTGAATTGGAAGTTTATACGCCCGAACATAAAGAACAAGTAGTAACTTCATTAAGTGGTTTGCGAGGAAATATTTCAGATTCTTATACGGTTGTTCCTCAATACAAAGGGAAATATAAAATACCAGAGGTGGAATTTACATACTTCAGTCCTGTAGAAAAGAAATATGTAACTCTAAAATCTGATGCTATTATTGTAGATGTTACAGAAGGAAAAGAACTGCCTTCAACGAATAATAATAGAATCATAACCAATAAACAACAAGTTGTTTCAAATGATAATAATTTTAGATTTATAGCTTTAAATACCTCGTTAGAACCTGTTGAAAAGGAAGACTTTCTTTATTCTACATTGTTTTACCTATTATTGTTTTTACCATTTTTAGCCATTCCAATAGGAATTATAATTGGTCAAAGAAGAGCAAAACGTGCTGGAGATATTTTTGGCAATAAAATTAGAAAAGCAGATAAATTAGCTCGTAAATATTTATCTGAAGCTAAAAAACAATTAGGAAACCAAGAAGCATTTTACATTTCATTAGAAAAGGCCTTGCATAATTTCTTAAAAGCAAAACTTCATGTTGAAACAGCTGATATTTCACAAGAGAAAATTTCAGAAATATTACGTAGTAAAAATGTTGAGGAAGAAACTATTGTTGAATTTATGGGTGTGCTAAATGATTGTGATTTTGCACGTTATACTCCAACAACAAATGTATTAATGAAGCAAGATTTTGAAAAGGCAAAAACAATAATTACTAAAGTTGATAAATATATTTAATATGAAACGAGTATGGAAAATGTTGAAATGCATTGAGATTATGAATTGTAAACAACATATGCTACAGCTAAAAAATAAAATTTAAGCACATGAAAAAAATATTTTTCACACTAACTTTATTCTTTGGTTTGATTGTAACCGCTCAAACACCGAGTGAATTATTTTCAAAGGCAAATAACTTATATCAAAACGGGAAATATTCAGAAGCTATTGAATTATATGCTTCCATCGAAGAAAAAGGAGTAAGTTCTGATGATTTATTTTTTAATTTGGGGAATTGTTATTACAAATTAAATAAAGTAGCTCCTTCAATTTATTATTATGAAAAGGCTTTAAAATTAAATCCAACGCATGAAGATGCAGCGTTTAATTTGGCTTTTGCAAAACGTATGACCATTGATGTAATTGAAGATTTACCGCAAACTGTTTTACAACGATTTTCGACAAATGTAATCCAAAAACTCTCTTATGATACCTGGGCTCTAATTGCTGTAATTGCATCGTTTTTGGCTTCCATTTTATTTTTGTTGTATCATTTTTCATATACTTCAAAAAAGAAACTATTTTATTTTAACACCTCAATATTTGCTGTTTTTGTATTAATTATTAGTGCTGTATTTGCCTTTCAAAATTACAAAACAGTTAAAAGTAAAAGACCAGCAATAATTTTTGTTGACAAAGTGGAAATTAAAAATGCTCCATCAACAAGTAGTGAAGAAGTCTTTGAATTACATGAGGGAACTAAAGTTATGATTTTAGATGAACTTGAAAATTGGAAAAAAATTAAAATAGCAGATGGTAAAATTGGTTGGATTTATGCTGATGATTTAAAAGAAATTTAAATTGAAGAACTTGATTCAAACAAGCTTTTGAGTTTTTCTTTAAGTTTTTCACCATGAATATTTACTTCAAGTATTTTACCAGTTGAATCAATGAGAAAGTTTGAGGGCAATGCATTGATTCCATATGTTGTTGAAACTTGTGAGTTAAACCCTTTAAGGGTTGAAACTTCCGGCCAAATACGTTTGTCTTTCTCAAGAGCTTTTAACCATCTATCTTTTTTAGTATCAAAAGAAATTCCATAAATTTTAAAGCCCTTTGCTCCGAAATCTTCATACACTTCATTTAATAAAACACTTTCTGTTCTGCAAGGAGGACACCAACTTGCCCAAAAATCTACTAATATATAATTAGCCTTTATTTTATTTAAAGAGATAAGTTTATTTTCGGCATTTGGCATTTCAATATTTGAAATGAACCCACCTACACTTGTTTTTTCAAGAAGTTCTATTTTTTTATTTAATTTTTCAGAAATTTCTAACCCTCCATAGTTTTGCTTGAAAGATTGAACAAGTTCTTTTAGATATGGTAAATTTTTATTTCCACTCCAACGTGTTGATGTGAAATAAACAGCAATTGAGGAGCCCATTGAATCCTTTACATAACTAGTTAATTCGTTTATGTGCTTTTTGTAGTTCTCTACTTCAAGTTCTCTTAAATCTGCTATTTCACTTTGGTCATAATTAGTTTTTTTAAGTGTTGTTACAGATCGACGAACGGATTTAACCAATCTATCTAAAGATTCAATTCTAAATTTTTCATAGTTATTTAACAATTGTGTGTCTTTGGATCCTGAAACTTTTACATCTTCAATTGAATTTCCACTAATCACTAAATGTTGGCCAAGGTCAATTGCAAGTGGAATCGTTTTATTTCCAAAGGTTAAATAGTAAATGTTTGGCTCTAAGATATACACTGAATTAAATTCACCTAAACTATTAACCTTTAGTGAATCAACAAATGTGGTTGTTTTTTTTTGAATATTATCAGCCTTAGAAAGAATAGCAAAATTGGTTTCTAAACCTTTAATTTTACCGGAAATGCTAAAGGAATTTTGTTTTTTAGGAGAACAACTATTAAAAAGTAAAAAGGTTATGGAAATATATAAAATATAATGTTTTCTATAATTCATCTTATGAAAATTAGGTTTACTATTATGACGTTGTTAATAGTAATACCTAACATAATTCTAAAGAAATAGTTTTAATTATTCAGAAGTTATTTTATCTGCTTCTTCTTCAACAATTTTTAAAAAATTAGGAAATAAAGTGGGAGCTAAATTTTTAACAGGTTCATACAGAATAGCATTTTCTTTTTGTTCTTCTGAAACAAAAGGAATTGTATCATTTAGTTTGGTAAAAACAAGTAAAACAATACTTAGAATAATTCCAATTTTTAATGCGCCAAATACACCACCAAATATTTTATTTAATAAACCTAACGAAGCAAAATCGGCCATTTTAGTAAACATTTTACCTAATAAACCAATTACTAAAACTATAATTCCAAAAGTGATAGCAAAAGAAACAATTGTAACGTATTGTTCTTCCCAAGAAACTCTTTCAGCAATTATGTTTCCTATAAAATATGAAAAGTGGATTGCTCCATAAATTCCGGCAATTAGAGCAACAATTGAGGCTACTTCAACAAATAATCCTTTTAGTAAACCTCTTACAAATCCAAATATTAAAAATGCAGCAATTATAACATCAAAAGTATTCATACACTAGTTTTTGTAAATATACATGAATCGATTTGTATATTTGCAGCCTAACTGGAAAAAAATCAAATGTCAAGAGATCAAAAACTTAAAGAAGATTACGATAAACTGTTAATATTATTAACAGCTAAATTTGGAGATGGAGAAACTTTAAACCTAGATGCAATTATTTATTTAATTGGAGTTCAGGAATTAGGTAAAGGAGCTATTGAGTTTCAAAAAGATGACAAAGTAAATTTAATGCATATTGCAATTTGCAGATTGTTAGAACCTTTTGGTTATTATGAATTTGATTTTTTTGATGAACAAGGATGGCCTCATTATAAAACCCTAGAAGAACTTCCAACTTTAAAAGCTGGGGAGCAAACAATATTAATGAAAGAAGCTATTGTTCTTTATTTTAAAGAAAGAGAGTTAATATAAATATTTGTAATTTTTTTATCTTACTGTTTTGAAATAAATAAAATATTTACTTTTGGTGTAGTTATTGCTTAATATTCAAAAAACATTCAATGCTAAAAAAACTTTTATTTTTTATAATACTTATTTCGTATTCGGTTCAGAGTCAAAACTTTGTAAAAGGAAAATTAAATCCACCTCAAGATTATTCATGGGTTGTTTTGTATCAATTAAAAGGTGCAAAGCAGTTGTATATTAAAAATACAACTATTGCAAATGGAGAATTTTCAATGGATTTACCTGCAAATGCTGCAAAAGGAATGTATCGTTTAATGTACAGTCAAGAAGGCAATGGATTTGTAGATTTTATTTATAATAAAGAAAATATTGAATTGACTTTCAACCCAGCATCTCCGGTTGAAAGCATAAAGTTTCTCAATTCTGAAGAAAATGAAAAATTTCATGAGTACAAGAATGAATTAGCGCATAGAATTCCAAAATTAGATTCGCTACAACGTGTATATTTTTCATTAAAAGAGGATTTGAAAAAAATTGAAATAAATAAAAAATATAAAGAAGCTTATAATGATTTTTATGAGTTTCAAAATAAATATGAAAACAGCACCAAAGGAAGTTTAGCCAACCATTTTATTAAATCGAGTAAAAAATATTACGCACCTAATTTGATTGCATCACCACAAGAATATTTAAACAGTGAAAAGCAACATTATTTTGATTTTATTGATTTTGATGATAAAGAATTGCGTAATTCAATTTTTTTAACTCAGAAGGTAGTTGATTATGTGTTTTATTTAAATGGTTCAGATGATATACAGGTTCAAAACTTATTATTTAAAGGGGCTGTTAATGCTGTTTTTAGTAATATTAATGATGATGGTTTAAGGAGTGAAATGGTTACAATTCTCTTGCATTCATTTTCTCAGGTTGAAAACACTGTTTTAATTGAATATATTATAAAAAACTATTTCAATACCCTACCTGAAGCATTTAAAGATTACAAGTTAATTGATCAGATTCAGGAAAGAGTAAAATTAGCAGTAGGAAAAACTGCACCTGATTTTTCTTGGAATTATAAAGGTGAACTAAAGAAGCTTTCAGAAATTGATATTGCTGAAAATTATATTGTTGTTTTTTGGAGTACTACTTGTTCACATTGTTTAAAAGAAGTACCTCAGTTATATGAATATATTAAGAATAATACTAATGTATATGTTATTGCCATAGCTTTAGAAAGTGATGATCTTGGATTTAATCATCATACTTCATCATTTGTAAATTGGACCAATGTTTTGGGTTTAAATAAATGGCAAAATGAAATAGCTCGGGATTATGAAATTACTTCTACTCCAAGTTATTTTGTTTTAGATTCCAACAAGAAAATTATTGCCAAACCTGAATATTTTAAAGATGTAAAAAATATTTTTGACAAGAAATAAAAAAAGGGTTTTGATATTCATCAAAACCCTTTTTTTATTAATGATTGCATTTATGTGCTTCACCTTTTTCATGTTGTTGGCAACTTTCCCCACTATCTAAAACTAACCCATCTATATAAAGTTTTGCAATAGCGTCGGCATCACCCGAACAACCTCTAATAACTTTAATATTATTATTTCCTAAAACGTTAATAGCACCTTGACCAATACCTCCGGCCAACATGGTAGTTACACCGGCCTCAGCCAATTCAGTTGCAATGTTAGATTTACATCCACATCCTTGTTCGGCAGCCATTGTTTCAATTGATGTTATTTTGTTAGCTTCAGAAATGGTATATAATTTATACATTTCACTTTGACCAAAATGATCGTTAATTTGGTTATTAATAACCGGAATAGCTATTTTTTTCATATTAAAAATTTTATAGTTAACTGTTTATGTGTTCAGGTTTATTAATTCAGAAGAATGGCAATCTGAATATTTTTTACATTTTTTAGATGTATTTCCTTCAATCAAATTATGACATTTTTTACATCGATACCATTCATTTTCAAATTCATAATTTCCACCTTCAATTAATATAGCTTTGCCTTCAATAAATGCTTTTGCAATTGTTTTTAAAGCTTTATTATAAATTCGGGTCAATGTTGGTCTTGAAACTTCCATTATTTTTGCAGCTTCTTCTTGAGAAAGCATCTCGTAATTTACAAGTCTAATACTTTCATGCTCTTCAATTGAAAGTTGAAGGGATTCAATTTTACACATTGGAATACCAAATGGTTTATAGCCCTTCATAATTGGAGGCTGACAAACTTTTCTGCTTTTTTTTGGTCTTGTCATTTAAATATAATTAGTAGTCTCAGACAACAAATATAATGAACCTACGTTCATAAGTAGAATAAATTCTAGTATATTTGATAAATTTTTTGAAAATGACAATTACTAATAATGAATTAATAACAACACAATACAAAGTTGTTTTACCAAATACTTTAAATGCTCACGAAACATTATTTGGGGGTATCGCAATGCAATGGATGGATGAGGTAGCTTATATTGAAGCTATACGTTATACTAAAAAGAAAATGGTTACAGTTTCAACAGACAATATTAAATTTTTAAAACCTATTAAACCAGGTCAAATAGTTGAAATAGTAGCAAAAATTATTAATGAAACAGCATTAAAATTACTAATTGAAGTTGATATTTTTGCGGAAGAATTGTATTCTTATAAAAGGGAAAAAGCAGTAACCAGTGTTTTTACCTTTGCAGCAGTAGATGATAATAATAGACCGGTTCGAATTAAGAGAGAAGTGCTTGAAGCCGTTTAGAAATGTAAAAAAGCGTCTTCTAAATGTTCAATATTAAAAGTGTCTTTATTTTTTAAAATAGCAATTATATCGAAACGAACTTCAACATCAAGTTGTTTGGAGATAACGTATTCATTAATTGCTTCGACCAATAATTGAATCTTTTTTTGGTTAACAAAATCTTGGGGATTTCCAAAATAATTAGACGATCTAGTTTTAACTTCAATTACAGCTAATACATCATTTTTGATAGCAATTATATCAATTTCAGCTTTTTTAAATCGCCAATTGCGTTCTAATATATTGTAATTGTTTTTTTGAAGAAAATCAACTGCTAATTGCTCCCCTTGATTTCCTAGTTCGTTATGTGTAGCCATTTTTTAGTGTTTAATTGTCATTCTGAGCAATAGCGAAGAATCTTTTATTTAAGGGTTGATATTTTTCATTCCTTTGTATTTCGTGAGATTCTTCATTCTGTTTCCTTACATTTAGAATGACAATGTACTTGTCTTTTCTCCAACATCCAAAGTTACTTTTCTTCCAAAACTCAAGGTTCTGTTATCTTCTAAATGTCCAGCAGGAAAATCAAAAACAACTGGAAAATCGTATTCAGAAACTGCATTTAAGATTATCTCTTTAGCATTTTTTCCAAAAGGAATTGTATTGTCATGCATTTTAGTCATTCCACCAATAACAAGTCCTTTTAAATTTTTAAAATAACTGTTACGTTTCAAATTCATTAACATTCTATCAACATGATATAAATACTCATCTAAATCTTCAATAAAAAGTATTTTTCCATCGGTATTAATTGATGTTTCACTTCCCAGTAAACTATATAACATAGATAAATTTCCACCAACAAGTTCTCCTTTAGATTTGCCTAGTTTATTTTCTTTTGATGAAGAAATTGAATATGTTTGATTTTCACCAAACAAACATGCTTTTAAAGAATTAAGAGCATTAGGAGTATTTTTTTCAACATCCAAAGGCATTGTAGCGTGTAGAGTTTCAAAACCAAGATTGTGTAAGTGGTTATGTAAAACCGTAATATCGGAATAACCTACAATCCATTTAGGATTTTGTTTAAATTCAGAAAAATCTAATTGATCTATAATTCGAACGGTTCCGTAACCACCACGAGCGCACCAAATAGCTTTTATGGTTGGATTATCTATCATTTCTTGTAAATCAGAGCAACGTTTAGTATCGCTACCAGCAAACTGATTATCCTCTAATCCAATCGTTTTACCAATTATAACCTTTAAGCCCCAGGATTCTAATAATTTTATAGCAGGTTGAATTTCATCTAGAAATATTTTTCTTGCTGTTGAAACTATGGCAACAGTGTCATTTTTTGTCAAAAAGTTGGGTTGAATCATCATTATTTTAAATAAATCAGATTGCAAATTACGAAAACCGAATCAACTATTCACTTTTCTAATAAACAATCCTTATTTTTGCACTTTCTTAAACAAATTTTGATGAACAATCCAAAAAGATATACAATTACAGCAGCATTACCATACACTAACGGGCCAGTTCATATTGGACATTTAGCAGGAGTGTATGTGCCAGCTGATATTTATGCACGTTATTTACGTAACACAGGGAATGATGTTTTATACATTTGCGGATCTGATGAGCATGGTGTGCCAATTACTATAAAAGCAAAAAAAGAAGGAGTTTCTCCTCAAGATGTTGTTGATAAATACCATGCAATTATAAAAAGTTCTTTTAATGATTTTGGAATATCATTCGATAATTATTCCAGAACTTCAGCTAAAGTACATCATGATACAGCTTCAGAATTTTTTAAGAAATTATATGATGAAGGTAAGTTTATTGAAGAAGCAACAGAACAATTATATGATGCAGAAGCAAATCAGTTTTTAGCAGATAGATTTGTTGTTGGAACGTGTCCTAAATGTGGAAATGAAGAAAGTTATGGAGATCAATGTGAAAGTTGTGGAACAAGTCATAATGCTACCGATTTAATCAATCCTAAATCGGCTATTACTGGTAATGTTCCAACTACGAAAGTTACAAAACACTGGTATTTACCATTAGATAAATATGAGCAATGGTTACGAGAATGGATTGTTGAAGGTCATAAAAATGATTGGAAAACAAATGTTCTTGGGCAAGTAAAATCATGGTTAGATGATGGTTTAAAGCCAAGAGCTGTAACGCGTGATTTAGATTGGGGAATCCCAGTACCAGTTGAAGGAGGAGAAGGAAAAGTATTATACGTTTGGTTTGATGCTCCTATTGGCTATATTTCTTCGACTAAGGAGTGGGCAGCACAAAATGGGAAAGATTGGGAGCCTTATTGGAAAGATAAAGATACAAAGCTGGTTCACTTTATAGGAAAGGATAATATTGTATTTCACTGTATTATTTTCCCTGCAATGCTAAAGGCTGAAGGGAGCTATATTTTACCAGAAAATGTACCTGCAAATGAATTTCTAAATTTAGAAGGAGATAAAATTTCTACTTCTAAAAACTGGGCAGTTTGGTTGCACGAATATTTAGAAGATTTCCCTGGGAAACAGGATGTATTACGTTATTCTTTAACGGCAAATGCTCCTGAAACAAAAGATAACGACTTTACTTGGAAAGATTTTCAAGCAAGAAACAATAATGAGCTAGTTGCTATTTTCGGAAACTTTATCAATAGAGTAGTGGTTTTAACTAACAAATATTACGAAGGAGTTATTCCTGAACCAAATGAGTTTACCGATGTTGATAATGAAACTATAGAAAAACTAAGAAAGTACCCTTCAATTATCTCAAGTTCAATTGAGCGTTACAGATTTAGAGAAGCTTCTCAAGAGTTAATGAATTTAGCACGTTTAGGAAATAAATATTTGGCCGATGCTGAGCCTTGGAAATTGATAAAAACTGATCCAGAACGTGTAAAAACAATTATGTATGTTGCAATGCAAATTGCTGCAGGATTGTCAGTTGTTTGTGAACCATTTTTACCGTTTACTTCAAATAAATTAAAGGGAATACTAAACATTTCTGAAAATGTAGCATGGGATGCTATTGAAAATTCAGAGGAATTAATTGAAGCAAATCACAAAATTGGAAAAGCAGAATTATTATTTGCAAAAATTGAAGATGCAGAAATTCAAGTACAGTTAGATAAATTAGAAGTCACTAAACAGGTAAATGAAGCAGAAAACAAGGTAGTTGAACCACAAAAGGAAACTATAGAATTTGATGATTTCACTAAGTTAGATATGCGAGTAGGAACTATTATTGAAGCTGTAAAAGTTCCAAAAACTAAAAAATTATTACAGTTAAAAGTTGACGTAGGTTTAGATACAAGAACTATAGTTTCTGGAATTGCAGAAAGCTTTAAACCAGAAGATATTATAGGTCAAAAAGTGACGGTTTTGGTAAATTTAGCTCCAAGAAAATTAAAAGGTGTTGAAAGTCAAGGAATGATTTTAATGACTGATACTCTTGATGGTAAATTAGCATTTGTTGAACCTGGAAATGATTCAGTTGCTAATGGAGAACAGGTAAGTTAAAAATATCTTCAAATAAAATATCAAGCCCTGAACATGTTTCATGGCTTTTTTTGTGCTAAAATTCAAGCTTTCCTATATAAAAAATCACTTCTAAAAAATATTTTTAGCTTGTTGTCAACCTTTTGTATGACTTTTGCGTCTATATAGTGTAAGGCATTTAAAAAGCATGTTAAAAGTTATAAAATCAACTAATATAGATTCCCAATTAATTAAGAAGTCTCTTAAAAACAATAGGAGGGCTCAACAACAATTATATGATAAATATGCGCCTAAAATGTTGAGTGTTTGTAGGTATTATATTAAAGATTGTTACCAGGCTGAAGAAATAATGTTAAATGGTTTTTTTAAGGTGTTTACAAAGCTAGCAACTTTTAAAAATGAAGGAAGTTTTGAAGGATGGATAAAAAGAATTATGATTTGGGATTGTATTTCCTTTTTAAGGAAGAAAAGTAAACTGGTTTATTCTGAAGATATGAGCTTTTATGAAGAAATGGAAGAAGAACCTGTTGAGTGTCTTATTGCAATTGAGGATATTCAAGATTTTATTAATGAGCTTCCCGAAACCTGTAAAGTAATTTTTAATTTATATGTAATTGAAGGTTATAAGCATAAAGAGATTGCACAAATGCTGAATATAACCCAGGGAACTTCAAAAACACAATTGTTTAGAGCGCGAAAGGCATTGCAAAAAATGCTAAAAATGAATCAAAAAGAATATCATGGAGCAGAAAAATTTTAACAAGAAACTACAGCAAAGAGAAATTAAACCTTCTGAAGGTTCTTGGAAAAAGCTGGATGAGAAATTAACAGCTTTTGAACATAAAAAAAGGAGGAACAAATTGGACTTTTTGAAATATGCTGCAGCAATATTACTATTAATTTCAGTAGGTTTTTATTTTAATCAAGAAGAAGCAAAAACAGACGTTATAATTGTAGAAGAACCTGTTATAAAATTAAAAGAATTAAAAAAAGATTTATTAGAGGTAGCGCCAGAAGAAGTTTTAGTTGAAGTATCAAAAGAAGAAAAGATAAAGCAACCTAAAATTAAATCAATACTGGTAAAACCTACTAAGTTACATGTTAAGCAAGAAATAGTTGATAATAATAAATTGAAAAAGGAAAAGGAACAACTTGTAGTTGAGGCACAAATTTCTAATTTAAAAGTTGATAGCATTCAAGCTAAGAAGATTGAGGAGTATATTGTTTTGGCACAATCAATTAAAAAAAATAAAGGAGATGTTTCAGATTTAGAAATTGATCGTTTGTTATACCAAGCTCATAAAAGTTTAAAGGAAGAAAGGATTTACAATAAAAAACAAATTTTTAGAGGTGAAGATCTTTTGGCTGAAATAGAATATGATTTAGATAAAGACTTTAAAGCAAAATTGTTTGAAGCAATAGTTAATACATTAAAAGACCCAAAAAAGGTATTTGTTAATCGAGATAATTAAAAATTAAATAGATATGAGAAGAGTAATAATATTATTTGTAATAGTATGGAGTAGTATAATTTGTCAACAGTCTTTTTCTCAGAAAAAAGAAGTTGAAAAGTCTGAGATTGAAATTTTAATGAAAAAAAGAGAGCAGGAAGTTAAGAATGAGAAATTGGCTCTAAAAAAGAAAGTTGTTGAAATTAATAAAAAGAAAGAGAGTGGTGAAATTAATTTTGAACAAGCTAATCAATTGAAAAAAGAAGCTGCAGAATTACATGCACTAAATATTGAGAATAAATTAGCTATAATTGATAATTCCTTGGCTCTATTAAAACGAAAAAAGAAATTTTCAGAAGATGAGGTTAAAGAAGATTACAGTTCACAACTTGTGCTAGAGTTAGGGGGAGAAAATTCGGGATTTTATATGCTTAATCATAAAAGTAAATATAAATATGATATTAAAACATATGGAGACATGGTAATTGCATTTGGTTTAAATAATGCAATTATTGATGGTCAGTCATTGGATGATTCTCCGTATAAAATTGGAGGCAGTCGTTTTTTTGAAATTGGTTGGGCTTGGAATACAAGAGTTTTTAAAAATTCCAATGCTGTTAGATTTAAGTATGGTCTGTCTTTTCAATATAATGGTTTTAAACCAAAAGATAATTTGTATTTTGTTGAAGATGGAAAAAATACCTTGTTAGAGGAGTTTCCGGTAAATTTGAAAAAATCGAAGTTTAGAATGACTAACCTTGTATTTCCAATACATTTTGAGTTTGGACCTTCTAAAAAAATAGAAAGTGAACACAATTTTAGATATTCTACATATAATAAAGTTAAATTTGGAATTGGTGGTTATGCAGGATTTAATATAGGAACCCTTCAAAAATTAAAATATAAACAAGACGGTAATAGAGTTAAAGAAAAATCCAGAAAAAGTTTTAATACAAATAATTTCGTGTATGGAGTTAGTGCTTACATAGGTAAAGATGATGCTTCATTTTATGTTAAATATGATTTAAATTCAATGTTTAAATCACCTAACTCGGATCATAATAATATTTCTGTTGGCGTGAGGTTTGATTTGTAATTTAAAAGAGAGATAATATAAGAAAACCAGTGAATTAATTTTCACTGGTTTTTTTATATTGTAATGTTAAAATTGTAAGAAACGATATCTTTGTTCTTTTCTAACAATACTCTTATGAATTTAAATCAATATATAGTTCAAAATACCCACATTCAAGAATCAAGTGTTATAAATACGGTTGAACTTTTAAATGAAGATTGTACAATCCCTTTTATTTCAAGATATAGAAAAGAAAGAACAGGAAATTTAGATGAAGTTCAAATAGGAGATATTGTAAAATATAAAACTCTGTTTGAAGAGTTAGAAAAAAGAAAAGTAACAATAATAGAAGCACTTCAAGAACAAAAGGTTTTAACAAATGAATTAAAACAAAAAATTGAGGCTACAACCGATTTAATTACCTTAGAAGATATTTATCTTCCATTTAAGAAAAAACGCAAGACAAAGGCTGAAACTGCCCGAAAAAACGGTTTAGAACCATTAGCTAAGATTATAATGAGCCAGCGTGCTACAGATATTGATTCTATTGCTAAAAAATATATAAATTCCGAAGTGCGAACTGTTGATTTGGCGTTTGAAGGTGCTCGTTTTATTATTGCTGAATGGATAAATGAACGAACTGATATAAGGAACGCTATTCGATTTCAGTTAGAAAAATTTGCCATTATTTCGACAAAGGTGGTAAAAGCTAAAGAAAATGATGAAAAAGCTCAAAAGTTTAGAGACTATTTTAATTGGTCAGAGAGTTTAAATCGTTGTCCGTCTCATCGTTTTTTAGCCATCTTAAGAGCTGAAAAAGAAGGTTTTATTCGTGTTAAAATTGGAATTGACAATGATAGGGCATTGGATAAAATTGAAAACAGAATAATTAGATCAAATAATGATTGTTCTATGCAAATTCAAATGGCTATTCAGGATGCATATAAAAGGCTGTTATTTCCATCGTTATCGAACGAATTATTATCGAATGCAAAAGTTAAAGCCGATGAGAATGCTATACAGGTTTTTGCCAAAAATCTAAAACAATTATTGTTAGGTGCGCCTTTAGGAGAAAAAAGGATATTGGCCATAGATCCTGGTTTTAGAACTGGTTGTAAAATAGTTTGCTTGAATACTCAAGGAGGTCTCCTGCACAATGAAACTATTTACCCACACGCTCCAAAAAACGATTCAATTGGTGCAATGAAAAAAATAAATTCGTTGGTTGATGCTTATAAAATTGAAGCCATTGCTATTGGAAATGGAACTGCATCTCGTGAAACTGAAAGCTTAATTCGTAAAATGCGATTTAATAAAGATGTTGAGGTTTTTGTTGTGAGTGAGGCAGGAGCAAGTATTTATTCTGCTTCAAAAATAGCACGTGATGAATTTCCAAATTACGATGTAACAGTTAGAGGTTCGGTTTCTATTGGGAGAAGACTAGCAGATCCATTGGCTGAGTTGGTGAAAATTGATGCAAAATCAATTGGAGTAGGTCAATATCAACATGATGTAGACCAAACTAAACTTAAGAACTCTTTAGATATGGTTGTTGAAAGTTGTGTAAATTCTGTAGGAGTTAATATTAATACGGCTAGTGTTTCATTGTTGAGTTATGTATCAGGTATTGGACCAAAATTAGCTGGAAACATTGTTAAGTATCGTGAGGAAAATGGTTCATTTATATCTAGAGATGAAATTAAAAAAGTACCTAGGTTAGGAAATAAAGCTTTTGAACAAGGGGCTGGTTTTTTACGTATTAAGAATGTTAAAAATCCATTGGATGATTCTGCAGTTCATCCTGAAAGCTATACTATAGTTTCTAGAATGGCTAAAGATGTAAAATGTAATGTTAATGAATTGATTGGAAATAAAGCTCTACTCAAAAAAATAGAACTTGAACAATATTGTTCTTCTGAAATTGGTTTGCTAACATTAAAAGATATTATTGATGAATTGGAAAAACCAGGTTTGGATCCCAGAGAAAGTGCTAAGGTGTTTATATTTAATCAGAATATAACTACTATTAATGATTTAAGAGAGGGGCAAATTCTACCTGGAATCGTAAATAATGTTACAAATTTTGGGTGCTTTGTTGATATTGGAATTAAAGAGAGTGGCTTGGTGCACGTTTCAAATTTGGCTGATAGATATGTGAGTGACGTAAATGAAATAATTAGTTTACACCAACAAGTAATCGTAAAAGTATTAGAAGTAGATGTAGCTAGAAAACGTATCCAGTTGTCTATGAAAACTAACTAGGTTTATTTTGGTTATCATTAAGAAGAGAAGAACTCAA
>Ga0193951_1000254_pt1 | contig 25013 bp, 17 predicted proteins | sample BB_2_MG_FD_140370 | JGI IMG/M metagenome (GOLD analysis project Ga0193951, IMG submission 140370) | Microbial mat bacterial communities from the Broadkill River, Lewes, Delaware, United States - BB_2_MG | ecosystem: Environmental > Aquatic > Freshwater > River > Microbial mats | place: USA...
GCGTTTGCCCGGGTGGCGGAATTGGTAGACGCAAGGGACTTAAAATCCCTCGCTCGTTTCGAGCGTGCCGGTTCAAGTCCGGCCCCGGGCACCACTTTTTCAAAACAAATATTTTGGCGACATAGCCAAGTGGTAAGGCACGAGCCTGCAAAGCTTTGATCCTCGGTTCGAATCCGAGTGTCGCCTCCAAATATCTGTTTTACTTTTTATTGTCGGGAGATGGCAGAGCGGTTGAATGCACTGGTCTTGAAAACCAGCGAGGGTCATACCTCCGGGAGTTCGAATCTCCCTCTCCCGGCCACTTTTACTAAACCTCAAAAAACGATAACAAACTAAATTAAATTTTTTTACATGTAAAGCTTTTATCTCATGCAAGCAATAAAAAGTTCAAAGTTCGGACCTGACCCCTTTTCCCCTTTACATGTAAAGCTTTTATCTCATATAGGCAATAAAAAGTTCAGAGTTAAAAGGATATTTAGTTAACGAACACTAATATTATACTTATTTTTCTACTTTATCAAGATCACCTTCTTTAGTTTTAAGGTCGGAATCATCAAAGGCTTTGGTACGAAGTAGAGCAAGCTCAAAATCATAAAGCACATCAAGTTCTACTATTGCATTTTTTAGTGAGACTTCAAGAAGATGTCCTCCAAATCTCTTATCATCACTTAAAAAATGAAAATGGTAACCTGTGACATTGAGTGTTGCAAAGGATGGAGGAAGTTTATAGCCGATTATGGTACCATTTATATCATTGGCATTAAAAAAGGTTTGATTGTTACTAATATAATCTGCCAATGGCGGATAAGGTTTACTTGCTTTAGGCTCACTTCTGGTCTTGACATATTCAAAACTGCCATGAATTTTAAAGGCACAGGGATAGTTATTGCACTGTTTATAATTATTGAGTGTTGTCTTAAGTGCATCGAAAGTAGCAATGTTATCCAAAGCATTATTCTGCTCTGGAAGAAAAAAGTGTACTGACGCAAAAGGAACTCCTTCATTTTCGTTAGCGATACTTACTTTGCCATTTGAGCGTACCTGATACACATTCCCTTCATAAACAATCATTTCCCCATTTATACCATCAAAAGTACCCAAACCAAAATCACCATGAGCATGAAGATTAGTGACTTTTTTATCTCCATCATAAAGCCCTGCAAGAAGAGCTTGTATCGTTGAGACTTGATAAAGAGCATGATTATTACGGATATTCATATCATTTTTTGCCCCACAACCTAATAAAAAGATTAATATTATTGTCAAGATCAAAATACGCACTACAACTCCTTTATACTAACTTTTGTTGTTAATGATGAATGTTTATTATACTACATACATCATACAAATGTATATAAAAGTATTTTAAGTCACAAATTGACTCACATTTTAACAATTGCAATAAGAAGTTATAAATTTAAAGAGGTAAATTCTGAGTTGAGTAATGATTTAGACAGTATAGCAGATAGTAGGGGAAATGGTCTTCAAAAGATAAGTGCTCGTGGCATCCTCCTCGTATTATATTAACCTGAAGGAATACCAACAGCAAATACAATAAAACACATAAACACAAGAAAAGTAAAGGTGACTAAGCGAGGGAGTCTATGTTCGAGTTTTTTATGCTGTAAAGCGACTATAAATGCAACCATAGACTGAAACATGTAAAACAGTGCAAAAGCACGTGATGCATAAGCGATTATCTCATTGACATTTGCTGACCATGTTAATGTTACGGTTATGATTAGTATTAAAAGATAAGTATAACGTATCGGAAGCTTCTTATGTGTAATATCCTCAAGTAAACCACCTGCTCCAGAATTATCGGCTACTGCAGCAGAAAATTGACTACCTATTGCTGCTACTGCGATGAGGATAGGGAGTACAAATGCAACAGGTCTTGTCATCTCAATAATAGCTGTCACATCGTTTTTTAAACCTTTATGAAAGAGTATAGTCGTCAATGCAAGAAAAACCAGATATATAATAGCAGAGAGTATTTGAGAAGCTCGCATAGTTCTAATACGCTGTTCAGCGGAGTAAGCACTCCCAAGGTAACGTGAGATTTCAAATCCTTGAACTACGATTAACAATCCAAAGAGTACCCTTAGATCATGAAAATCAACAGCTGATGAGATTGATGATAAAACCCATTTTCCAGCCATCAAAAGTTTAATATTATAAATAAGCAGTGCAATGAGTAATGCACCAATCATGCCAAGATTAAGAGCAACAGCATATTTTTCAACAACACCTAATTCTTTAAGACCTTTCCACATGCCTATGATGCCAATACTCAACAACAATACAGTGGTAATTACATCAGCAAATACTGGATTATCAATATCCAAAGCGTTCAATAAAAATGCCGATAGCAATTGTAAATAATACGTGATTGATATAAAGTAAGCTACGATTAAAACAATACGTGATAAAAATGCGGTATCTTGAGCGATACCATGACCTTCATTTTCGATAGGCTCAAAATATCGAATATTAAAGCGAATTGCCTCACCCACCATATAAGCAAGAAGTAACAATATAGCCATAGCAAAAACTGCCATGTCTCCTACAATCCCAGCAAGCAATGGGGCAGAAACTAAAAATCCACTTCCCATAATGGACGCCAATGGAGTCACTGTCGCCTGCCAATTGCTCGAAGCAGCCAAACGCTTGGAAAAAGCTAAATACCCTCCCAATAGAATTGCTACTATGATAATGATAATATTCATGCTTTAAAAACTACCTTTTTTTATTGAACTTTATGATTAATAAAAGTTTTTAGATTGAATCCAAAAAAAACAAATACACAACTAGCTCCCAATATATCTAAAAACATATCCTTTTGGGCATCCCAAATATCACCTTGTGAGCCTAAAAAAGCGGCTCCAGATTCTCCACCCTCAGAAACAGCATAATACATTTCAATAACTTCATACAAAGCTCCCCAAAACCCCAAAGCTACAATCCCTACAAAAATTGCAGTTGTGGTATTTGAAACCCATTTTTTTCTTAAAAATAACTCTGCTAAAGGATAAGCTAATATCCCGACCAAAAAATGCCCAACTCTATCAAAATTGTTTCTACCATCTGGCAACAAAAAATCAAAAGGTAAATAAGATAGTAGGTTATTAACAAAATCAAAAGGAACCCTCTCAAATGTATAATGACCGCCAATAGTATGATACATAAAGAAAAAGGCTATTAATCCATAAGATAAGTTTGAAAATCTGAAATTTTTAAAAGTAAAAACTAAGATCAATGCAGGAATCATCACAGGCAAATTTTCTGCCCACCATACAGCTCTATTGTAAGGGTTTATAGCCAATATACTAAACTCGATAATATATATCGTCAGTAAAATATAGGGCAAATATTCATTTAGTTTTTTCATTATTTTTTACACATACTATTGGGTGAAAGTATGCTAATCCTTTTGTGATAAGTTTTATGGATATATTATATAAGAAAAAACTTGGATTAACCCAATATTTATGATTATATGAGGACTTTTGAAAAACTTCCAATTGATTTTTTTCATTAAGTCGAATATGCCATATTGAGCCAAACCTTATATAAATTTTGTAACAATTTTCTTAAAAAAGATCCTGTACTTTAATAATCTTTACATATAACAAAATATAAAAACTCAAATATCTAATATTGTGTCAACTTTGCAACAACAGCATCGATACTATCTGAGAACAGTGTGTATAAAAATGGCTCCAAATCTTTTGAATTATATGAAGGTTTAATCCAGGTGGAGCCTTGTTGTTTAAAGTTATGAGTTATTGTTTTTGTATTGTTTTTTATAATTACTTCAACTTCCATCTCACCCCTGAGGTTTGAATCAAGAAGTTTATTGTTATAAATTAACTCTATTTTTTTTATTGATACTTCTATGCTCAAAGATGCATCAGAAGGATTTATAACAGTATTAAAACCAGCAATATTAAGAGCATATCCTAGTCCTTCTTTATATTTTTCTGCAAAATTAACATCACTATAAAGTCTTACGGACTTTTCATCATCATTTAGATAGTATCCTATACTTCTTTTGTCTATTCTAGGGTCTCGTACAGATTTAATATAGACAGATTTTTTCTCTTTAGATATAGGTCCAGCATACTGTGCTTTATATGAATTAAGAGCTATTCCTTCATTTTTATAAGAACATCCCCCTAGCAACAATGCAACAATAACTAAGTAAAATAGGTTTTTCATAATTGTACTCCTTATGAGAATTTACTCTAGTTTACATCATAGTTACTTAATGCATATATAAGAAAAAACTTTGATTTTAAACCTTATATGTTATACCATACTGAATAGGACAATTACGATCTATCTTCTCTACAAAAAAACAGAGCATATTATCTAGAAAAATATCTAAATCACTTAATGAAATAGGTCAATTCAAATATAGTCCCTTTATTTGAAAAAAAACTAACTTTACTTGAATTTAGTTTTCTGGAAAATTGCTCGATTAGTTTTAACCCTAAACCGCTTGTCTTATTCTCTTTTTTAGGTATAAATCCAATACCATCATCCTTAATAATCAAACAAATACTATGCTCAATTTTTTTAAGATCTAGGGAGATATTGCAAACACTTTGATTATGATGTTTTATAGAGTTATTGAGAACTTCATTTGCTATTACACCTAAAACCATAGCATCATTTACTTTTAGTATGTAAGAGTCAATGTTAGTGACAATATTTATAGCTCGTTTTTCATATACTTTTTTTACCTCTTCAATGATTTTTAGCAGATATTCTTCGCTTTGTATGTGTGATAACTTGTCTGAATCATAAAGAAATTGGTGAACCATAGACATGGATTTTATACGATTAATGAGTTCTAAAAAAGATTTTTGATGTTCTTCTTTTTTATATTTATTCATCTCTAACGAGAGCATACTAATGACTATTTGAAAGTTGTTTTTAACACGATGAAAAACTTCTTTTAAAAGAAGTTCTTTGTCTTTGAGCAATGTTGATATTTCATTTGTTCTCATTGTTACTTCTTGCTCTAGGAATAGTTCATTTTCCTCTTTAATTCCTAAAAGCTCATTTTGAATTATAATCTTTTCATTTTGAATATCATTAAATCTATTTGCAAGTATTAAAGAAAATAGAACAATTTCGATAAAAGAACCAACTAAAAATGCATATCTTGTTATATCATTATTTTCTAGCCAACCATTTATCATAAATGACATAATTGCTATCGTAAAGGTATAAATTGTCATTGCAACTAAGTAATATTTTGCTTTAGTATTCCCCATAATCCAAGTTTTTAGAGACACATAAAGCAAAATTACATAAGTAACCGATGCCAAAGCAGTAATCATTTGATACCATGGATTGAACTGAATAAGTGCTAGTATGGTCAAAATTGTATAAATCAGTATTATCGTTATTAAGAGCCTATATGTATAAAACAGATATTTCTTTATTTCTAAAAAACGAATAGAAAAAAGTATTAAAAATGTTATCAACAGTGGAATTGAGAGGTGCAGTTCATAGTGCCAAGGTAAAAGACCTAAATAGATATCAAGACCGCTAAAAGCAAATATAAATATTGCAAAAAAGAATATATAGCTCACATAGTAAAGATAGATAACATCTTTTATCGTGATATATAAAAACATGTTGAAAATAATGATAAAAATGAGAGCACCAAGGAAAAGAGTATATAAAGAGGTATTTATGAGTCTCTTTTGTACAATTAATGCTTTTTTATTTAAGAGTTGAAACTCTCCAAATTGAGCAAATTTTGCATATGTCTGGATATAAAAAGTTTTTGTGCTTTTTGGTTCGATATTTATAAAAAAAAGAGGATTTATATCATATATATCACGATTATTTAGGTTTATCGATAACCCACTTGAGCGTTTTATCCAACTATTTTTTTGAGACTCAAAAAGATTTACCTCTTCAAAAAAAGGTTCATTTAGGTATAGAATGAATTCCTTGAATTGGCTTTTATTCTTTATCTTTAATTTAAACCAACTATTGCCTTTTTTATAACCAAAAGCAAATTGGCTAGGTACTTTTTCTGTAAATTCTATTTTTTCAATATCTTCGATACTAAGCTCTCTTGAATCATCATAAAAATACTCTATTGAGAAGTTTTCTAATTTTTCTGTATCTTTTTGAACTATAATATCTGCATGTCCAAAATAGAAAAAAGAGAGTAAAATTAAAAAAAAACGAAAGATCATTTTATACCTTTATAAGCCGATATCCGATGCCGGAAATATTTTCAAATTTTAAAAGTGGCGCTTTTTTCCTAAGTCTTGAAATGGTATCTCTAATGGTCGAGTTAGAAACCAAATGATTTTTCCAAACACACTCTAAAAGTAAATCATATGATATATTTTGATTAATATTTAAGCAAAATAGATGCATAAGTAGAGTCTCTATTTTTGTTAACTTTACTGGTATACTATCTATTTTTAAACTTTTTGTTTCAAAAGTATATACATAATTATTTTCAAACTCTATACATGTAGATTGTATTTGAATATCGGATATATGATTTAAATTATAAAGTATTTTAAGAGCTACAGCAAAAGTTGCTTCTATATCTTTTGTATCAAAAGGTTTTATAATGTAACCAATCATATTAGTATCACCCGCCTCATCAATAGTTTGCGTATCTCCATAAGCCGTCATATAAATAATTGGTATTTGATAATATTGATTTAATAATGATGCGCATTGTATCCCATCAATTGAACCTTCTATATTTATATCCATGAAAACTAAATCTATTTTTTCACTGTTTATCAACGCGATAGCATCATCTGCATTTGATACAATTTCTACAACATTATGACCTTTATCGGTCACTATCTGTTCTATAAACTTTGCATTGATATACTCGTCTTCGACAATTAAAATATTATAATTGTTAATTTGCATTGGCTATCTTTCCTTCTTTATAAAAATTATTGTACCACATAAAAAAGAGTTTTTTCCGTCAATTTTCCGTCAACTTAATCGTACAATATGTTTATTACTATTTCAAAGGATAGATGATGGATACATTCAATAAAGTTTTATATTCACTATTTGGGAAAAAAAGTTTACTAATTATGTTACTAGTTCTTTTTTCAAATGCACTTTACGCTGGCAAAAATTATACAAATTATGAAAATGATTATAAAATAAAAAGTCATTCTCAAACGAGGCACAAAGAAGTCTATAAAGTGAAAAAATTTGAATTTACAAAAAAATCAAAAACTTCGCCTTCAATTGAATTAAATTATAAAGCATACTTCTTTGAGACTTTACATGTAGAAGATATATTTCCAAAAAAGATGCTTTCACAATCAACGAAAAAAAAATTTAAAAACTTAAGATTTAAAAATGTTCTATTTATCTCTTTACAATCTCCTGATAAGGTTCATAATAATCACACTTATGGACAAACATATATATCTACTATCACGAAAGATGATATTCCTAATGATATACTACATGCTATTGAGTGGGAAGATATAAAAACAACCGCTACTATTGAGGCTGATGGTACAACTTACGGAGGAAATTTCAAAGGTTATTTTGACGATACAAATAATGATGATTTTCTTAAACTTTTTAAAACATTAGGGATTAAGGTAGAACCTTTTGTTATTAATGGTAGTTCATCTAAGTATGATCCTTTTTTAGTGGTGAGCAGTGGTAAAGTGCAAAAGATGAGATTGGGTGAACTTGTTAAAGAAAAAGATGAAGAATCTAACAAAAAGTATTTTAAATCTATTGGATTCAACATGAGTATCCCACAAATGAAAATACCAAAACTTGATAAATTTGTAACTTTAAAAGATATTGCTTTTGGAGTAAATAGTAGCCTATATGCACTAGAACCATGGAAAGATTTGCCAAAGGCATTTAAAGAAAAAAATTCTGGAGCAGATTTAGATGTTTATATAACTGCTCAAAGTGCTATAAAAATAGGAAAGTATACTCATAAGGGAGCGTTTCTTTTAGACTTACAACAAGATGATAAACAAGATTCTTTTACAATGCTAAGTTTTAATAAAGACGAAGATATTTTTGCAAATTTTAAACTTAAAGATTTTAAATATTTAAAAAATTCAAATATATCCACGATAGGTGCTTATAAAATAACAATATCTCAAACAAAGACAGAAACAAGTAAAAGCAGTACATCTTTAAGTGCTGTAGTACAAGCAAGTATCAATAAAAAAGAGCTTGATATGACTGCAAAGTTTGAGATTGATGATAAAGGTATATTTTTTGATTTCGTAGATATTCATGATAATCTTACTTTGGCTGATTTTACACCTTCAATTCCAAAAGCAAATGAATTTGCACTCAGTGAAATTAAAATCTACCCTCCATTTAATCCAAATGTAGAACCTGGCATTGAAGCAAAAACAAAGTTTTTTGATATTGAAAATGACTTATTTTTATTTGAATACAAACAAAATGATATTTTAGCTATAGATGTAAGTGCTAAAGGTGATGTAAAATTTGATTTAGGAAAACTTCTAAATAAAGTTAAAAAAGGAACTATTCCAGCAAATGTAACTAACAATTTGAGCACATTTGGGGTAGCTAATGGCGCCATTATATTTAGTAATGAACCTATAAAAATAGATTTTAGTGGCCTTAAAAATGGTATAGCAAAAGATTTATTTACAACTATCTTTGGCAAACGAAAAATTCCTTTAGATTTAAATAAAGTAACCTTTATCTCTGATTTTCAGATTAAAGAAGCTGGAACAATAGGAACTTTATTGAAAAAAGGGGAAAAAGGAGTCAAAATAGGATTAAGTGATGACACTTATATCCTTGGCTCCGTACAAGGAATCTTTGGGAAGGACCCTTTTAATCTTCTTTTAGAGCTAAAACAAGATGAAGAGTTTGATATAAGTAAATTAAATTTAAAGCTTCCTCCTATGTTTAAGCACATTAAACCATCAAGCACCTCAATACAAGAAGGAATTTTTATAAAAGTAATTGACGGTTCTGCGGAAGTAGCATTATCCACTGGATTTGGGTTAAGTATAAAAAAGACAGATATTTCTTTTGATGGTTCCTTTGGTGTAAATTTAGAAGAAGATGACATACGATTAAGCATAACTGGTGAAACAAAAGATACGATTGACAATTTTGTAGGAATTCCACACTATCAAGTAAATGGTGTTACAGTAAATGCTCTTATAGGAGATGATTTTACATATGCTTTAGAACTTGATACTTCTATGATGGGCAGAACCATGCAAACCAGTGGAGACTTAACTTTTGATGCAAAAGGTTATCCTAAAGGCATAGGTTTTAAAACAAATGTCAGTAAACTTGATGAAGAAGGGTGGAAGTTAGTTAATTACTCAGCAATACTAGGTGTACCAACCTTTGCATCTGCTGGACTGAGTGCCATCACAGGTGCTGGAGTAATGGGAATAATAGGAGCAATTGCAGGTAACCCAGAAGGTGATGTTGCTGGTGGAGTTGCTGGAGCTCCTTTTGCTGGGGTTGGTGCAGCTCCAGGTGCTGTCATAGGGGGTATAGTCTCTAGTGGAATTGTTGGTGGACTTGGTGTTGCTATAGGTGGAGCCGCAGGGGGTGTTGCAGGAGCCGCTACTGGACTAGCAACAGGGGCTATTGGTGATGCTATTGTTGGTAATACAAAACTCGGAGTTGCTGGTATGAATACATTAACAAAGCTTCAATCAAATATTTTAAAAGCAGATGAAGTATATGTCTCCTTTGCAACAGCTAATGCTGCTGATGCTGATGTTTCTATACCAGAGGGTATCCACTTCAATATGACTAATGTTACTTGGTTTGATAAGTTTAGCAGTACTCATAGACCTGATTTTACGGGGATATATGCCTTAGCAAATAACATTACTAAAGATATTGATAAAACTGAAAAATTCATTGTAAAAATGGAAAAAGATTTTGTAGAGGCAGAAAAAAGATTTGCTAAAGAATTAAAAGATAAAGAGGCAGAATACAAAAAAAAGTTTAAGAAAAACTGGAAAAAAGAGTTACACAAAGATATTTTAAAGACTTTTAAATTTACAGAAAAAGAGGTAGGTGTTGCAAAAAAATATGCAAAGATACTCTCTAAAATTTATAACAAAGTTATGCTGGTTGTTCATTATGAATTAGGGCTTATAAAGGAAAAACCAAAAGAAGTCAAATATGTTCTTACAAATGAACTTAAAAAAAGTATACAAGACCTTAAAAAAATTATGAATGGTGTAAAAATACAAAATGAAAACTTTGGACCTATTAAGATACCAGATGCACAAATTCAACTAGTACCTACTTTGGTTATAAGTGGCGATATAAAACTTTTTGATACATTTGACGAGAGTATAGATATACAATTTAACGATAAAAATCAATTAGCATTTAATAGTACTTTTGATGTAAAAAAGTTTGGCTCAATGAAGAGTGAATTCATACTTCAAAACCATAATCAAGTAGAAATCCTTGGTCAATTTTCTTCTACAAATAAGCTTGAAAGTTGGCTCGAAGATAAAATGAAAAGTGATGCTACTAAACTCCTTTCAGATAGTAACAATATTTACAATACGATTGCTGATGACATTAGCAAACTCAATGCTGATATTGGAGATATAGAACAAGATATAACTAGCGAAATGAATAAAGCTGCTACATATGTTGAAAATTCAAAAATAGTACAAGATGCTAAAATGGCCTGGCACAAAGCAAGTAGCGATTATAATAGAGCTATAAGTCAATGCAAAAATTATAAATCATGCCTATGGCATGGGCATGGCTGCGTACATCCTTGTAATGATGCTTATGAACTCGCAAAAGGAAGTGTAGACATAATAGCTTCCGTGTTAAATAAATATGCTTCTAAACTTCATATATCTCATATTACTAATCCTTCTCATAAAAAACAAGCCTACAAAGATGCAAAAAAGAATGTTGATATCTCAACCTATAATGCTAAAGTAGCTCAATATAAAAGTGATAAAGCAGATAAAATGAGTGACTTAGCAGACAAGCAAAATCAACTTAAAAAAGCTGGTGGAAAGCAGTTTTCAGGTTTATCAAAAAGATTAAGTACGATTATTGAGGCAGCAAATATTGCTGATAATTTTTTGATACATAAAGTTGAATATGTAGCAACACTCAATGATAAAAAATCAACAGATACTATATTTCTTATGCGTATTGACTATACTCTTTTTAACAAAGACCAGACAGATTTTGTTTTATTTAAACCGTTTGATATAACTTTCAACGAAGCTTCTTTTGGAATTTTTTCTATAAAAACTTTTGAGCATATTTTAGATAATATCAAAGATAAAACGCTAGAAAAAGTAATCAAGTGGACATTGAACAATGTAAATGAACAAGTTTCAAAGCTACAAGGATTTATGGAAAAAAACATTTCACCTTCAGATGAAGCAAGATACAAAAAAGCTATTGAATCCTTTATAAATAGCACACAAAGCATTAGAGCTACTGCAAAAGAATATGATCTTACAGATTATAGCAGTGTTAGTGCTGTAGATTTAATGTCGAATAGTAAGTCATTCGAAAATCATTATATTGCAGTCGCTCATAGTACTTTGTGTTTAGGAGTAGCTCCAAATGGCATAGATGTTTTTCAAGAGAACTGTAAAGATATAAAGGCAGAAAGATGGTCTGCTGCAAAAATTTTAAATGCTGATAAATCTCCAACAGGTTATGTAAAACTTGTTTCAAATGGTCTTTGTCTTAAAGCTGCAACAAATAACAATAAAGATTCGGGACTTCCTCTTAAACTTTCACAATGCAACACAAAAGACATGCATGAACAGTGGAAAATTATTTCAAAAGATGGCATCTTTGATATGATTGTTAACAGATACTCACAAAAATGTTTACACTTTGATACAGTCAATACAAATCCAAGAACAGCATATGCTGTTTGGTCATCATGCCTTGATATAGATAGTCAAGGATTCAGAGATATAAAAGATGCTGAGCGTCCAACTTGGTATAATGTTTCTAAAATGATTAAAGCAAAAAGTGGTAGTTGTTTAAGTACTAAAAAAAGTTTTGATGACTATTTTCTCAAAACCCAAAAAGGACATTTTACAGCAACAAAAGATATTTTTAAGCGCATGAAGCAGCGAAAAGATGATATACTTATAAGCACTCAGTGCACTAAAGGGATTGAAAATGAGTTTAATTATCTTGAATTAATCAATGGAGATATTAAACTTGTACATGCTCAAACAGGATGGTGTGTAGCACCAAAAGCAAAAAATAGTAAGGAACTTTCTTTAAAACCTTGTAACAAAGGAACATATATGTTTTGGGATCCTATAGAAGTTGGTGATGCTATAATCTTGAAAAATAAAGAGGCTAACAAATGTATCACTCTGAGTGCACTTAAAGATGGAAAATCTATTTCTAACGCAAGGTTAGAAAACTGTTCAAAAAGTGCTACTCAAACAATAGATTTTTTAAAATAGGAAAATAAATGAAACGCTATAATCCTCTAGTTATACTAATACTAATAGCATTAATGCTTAGTGGATGCACAACTACACAAAAAACATATTCTTTTTCGCACAATTCTAATGTTATTAAAGGAATGGTTTCAGATATACCTGATAAAAATGAAATATCAAAAATCCTAAAAAATGGCTTGCAAAGTATTCAAGTTGGAAAGTATGAAGAAGCAATAGAATTATTTAACAAAGGGTTGAGACTAGACCCATCAAATGGATATCTTCACTTTCTCAATGCTTTTTCATACCATTTGATTTCACAATCAGGTAATACAAAAATGAGAGAAATCGCACTAACAGGATACATTACAGCATTGAAATTTGACCAATCAAACTATCTTGCTTCGTATCTACTTGGAAATATATATTTTGATAAAAAAAAGTATCTTAAAGCGCAAAATCAATTTGCCTATGGTCTCTTATACGCTCCAAAAAATGCTTATCTTCTTAGAAGTTTAGCTACGGCATCATATTATTGCAGTGACATTACTCTAAGCCATTGGGCAGCAAAAAAAGCGTATAAGCTTGATCCAAAAAATCTAGCAAACATCAAAAATCTCATGTTTGCCCAAGCAGCAAATGGAAAAAATAAAGCAGCAAAAAAATCATTTCACGAATATAAAAATCTCTCTAGCAACACGAAAGAGACAGCTTATATAAAGAACTTAAGATTTGATTATATGAAGGAAAGATTAAATGGTTGGGAAGGATTTTATAAACAAAGGGTAGAAAATTTATTTGGATTTTCGCCTGATAATTCACAAAATAACAATAATGATGAAATGCAAGATATAGGCAATGACTTTAGCACTAGTGATATGATAGAAACACAAGAAGTTACGCAAAAAAATACACAATCAAATGATAAAAATGCCCCACTCCCAAAAATGGCACTAGTTGATGTAGTTATCATTGAAACCGAAGAGGTAAAAACACAATCGAAAGGAATGAATTTACTTGAAGGACTACAAGCAACTTTGGGAGGAAGTATACAGTACAATAATGACCCAGAGGGCTCTTTTGGAGGGGGAACTAAAGCATGGTCTATAACTCCTTCTCTTGACATTGCCGGATTAACTTATAATTTTAATATTTTTAATGATGGGGAAAATAAAGCAGAGATATTAGCAAGACCTTCACTTTTAGCAATCGAAGGAAAATCTTCTAAATTTTACTCTGGTTCAACCTTACATGTAGCACTCAATAACGACAGTGGAGATAGCTCTATTGAAGATGTGGAAATTGGTATCAATCTTGCCGTCATTCCTCATTTTTATCCTAATGATATCGTAAAAATACAAGTCCATGCTGATAGGTCTTTACTTGTCCCTTTAGATGAGGAGGTTGGATTTACATCTTCTTCTCAAACAACAAGAACCTCTGTTGACGCAACTGCTGTTCTAAAAATCGATGAAACACTAATTCTTAGTGGACTTACAGAGAACTCTAAGAACAATTCCAAAAGCGGAGTGCCATTTTTACAAGAAGTTCCAGGGGTACAATACTTTTTTTCAAAAAAAGTTAATTCAGAAAAGAAAAAATCTATTCTTATCTTACTTACCCCACGCAAAGTAAAGCACTACAACAATGAAAATGATTATGATGTTAGTATTCAAAAGAAAAAAGATCAACTTTATACAAATCAACTCAAAAAACAAGAAAAAATTGTAACTACAAATATTGATGCAGCTTTGACCCAAAGTGCAAATAACAGTCTTTATCAACAATTCAGAGCAGGCGATTTAAAATTAGATGCATGGAACAATGAAGATACATTACTAGGTTCCATAAGAAGAATGTTGGGATTTTTATACTATTAGCAAATTATGAAATAACTCTTAATTTTTAGCTTATAATATACATTAAAATTAAATTTAAACATAATTCATTTTGTTTTTAACTCACGCATTTTTAAGCACATTTTTGTTACTCATGCTTCATGAAAAAATATAAATCCTCATTTACTTCCAAAATCAATGAAAATGAACTAGGTACGATTTTGATGAGCATAGCTGTTTTACTATACCTTTTAGTGATGCTCTTGCAAATGGCTCTCAAGCTCACTCTTTCCTATCGTTATTAATTGGGGAAGATTTACCTTTCAAGTACTTGTTTACATCATAGTTACTTAATACATATATAAGAAAAAAATTTGATTTTAAACCTTATATGTAATACCGTACTGGATAGGACAATTAGCGTCAATCTTCTCTTCTTTGAATTTTTCTAAATGTAACAAAGTATTGTTGTTTTCATTTAGTTTTTCTTGAATACTTTGGAGCATAATCTCTTCAAAAAAGCAGAGCATATTATCTAGAAGAATATCTAAATCATTTAATAAGTTTAAATTATTTACAACTCCAAGTTTCTTATGGCTCAAGCTGTATGACCATGAAGGAAAAATAAATTTATTTCCTGAAATCAATGAGAAATTTTTTATCTCTACTTTATCTTTTTTTGAAGGATGTTTTAGAGCATTATTAGCTTCTGATAGTAATGTTATCCACGATATATCTTGTTCTATTATTTGTGCTAAGTTATGAGTTGTGCCAAAATGATTTCCTATCCAGCGAGAATGACTTTTAAAAGAGTCTTCTTTGTTTTTAGCTACACTCATATTAAACAATATTACGAAAATTTTAAATGTTTCTATCAAAAACTTTTGCCCTGAAGTAAAAAATGTATTTACTCTGCTCTCCAAATCTGATACTTGGGGTAATGCTGGAGTAGTTTCTCTTTGTTTACTCTGCTTTATAATATCATTACATGTAAGGGCTAAAGTGTTTACTTCTTGTTTAAGCAATTTAAATATGGCGCTGCAAGTTACGAGCTCTTTATTCATTTCCCAAATATGCTTGATTAATCTGTTTTGAGTATTTTCATCTATGATAGCACTTTTTATGATAGGTTCAAATTGTAATATAACCCTTGCTAAATATGGGGATTTAGTTCCTATATCTAAAATTTTCTTATCATTATTATTTACATTTTTATTTACTACTTGTTCACCTTCATAAACACTATCAGTTTTAAATGAAAATAATTTCCCATCAATTTCTTTTTTTATAACAATAGCAGTATCGTCATTTTTACCCATTATTTTATTTCCTATATTGATATGTCAGATTATAACGAAATAAGACTTTTATAAATCAATCACTACTCAAAACCATTCTAGAGTACAAACCAGCTGTCGTTGTGTAACCGACTTCACTAAATTTTAGATTTTTATCTTTATCATATATGAGTGTCGTTGGAAAAGTTTGAATGTTGAACTTTTGTGCATAAAAACTATTTGTATCGTTTAGAACTTTAAAACTCAATTTGTGTTTTTTTAGGTAGTTTTGTATATCTTTTTTTGTTCCTGATTGGACTGCGATAGTTATAACTTCATAGTCTTTTGATATCTTTTGTATGTTAAGTGCTTCAAGTTTACATGTAGGACACCAAGTAGCCCAAAAATGGATGAGTATTGGTTTGTTTTTAGGTATGTTATAGTTTGTGCCGTCTAAAAGTTTAAAGGAACTGATGCTAAGCTTATCTTTGTTTAAATCAAGGGCATTATAATAACTTAGTCCATTTGTTAATACCCCTAAAAATAGCACAAATATCAAAATTTCTTTTATATATTTTTTAATTTTTTTATTCAAAATTTCACCTGATTAAATCTTTTATTTTTATATATCAAACTAAATGCATATATAACTAAATTATAGCAAAATACTTTATTTTACAAATCGTAACTACAAAATCCATGGTATAAATACTAAAATATGATATACTCTATTTATATACAAATCAATTTTTAAAAGGAAATTATGAATGGCTAAAACAAACTACAGTTATGAAAAACGAAGCAGAGAATTAGAAAAGCAGAAGAAAAAAGAAGAAAAGCGTCAAAAAAAATTAGCTCAAAACAGTGATATAACAAAAGAAGAGGAGACGCCTCAATCTATAGAAGAACCTCAAATCACTAAACCATAATGTATGTGCAATTAAGTTCAAAGTAAAAGTTTAAAATTAAAACCTGAACCCTTTTCTTTTAATCTTTATTTATTTCAGATTTTATCCATAGTGCTTGTGTTGGGTAAGCAAAAGCACAATTGTTTTTTTCTACTAAACTAGCAATTTTAATCAAAACATCTTCTTTAATACTTAACCATTCTTCCCAAACAGGACTTTTTGCAAAACAATAAACGAGAATATTGATTGAGGAGGAACTAAACTCATCAATATAAACTAAAAGTGTTCGTTTTACCCCATCTACATCCTCTTGTTTAGTGACTGCAAAGTGTTTATATCCCATGATAGCATTATTATCTATATTAGAAATCTTTGGGTGATTTTCCAGCATCTTCTGAATATCTTTTCTCAGATTTATAACATCTTCCATACGACTTTCATAAGTAATACCTAAAGACATCTTAATGCGTCTACCAATTTTTCGTTTTGACCAGTTTTTTATATAAGAATTAGCTAAAATTGTATTTGGGACAGTAATCATCGCATTTTCAAATGTTCGAATTCTTGTAGTTCTCATTCTAATATCCACTACATTTCCCTCAAGATCATTAACTTCAATCCAATCACCTTGCGAAAAAGAGTTATCTGCCATAATACTTAATGATCCAAAAAAGTTAGTTAAAGTGTCTTTAGATGCTAAAGCAATTGCGATACCTCCAATCCCTAAAGAAGCAACAATTGCTTTAATGTCTATATTAAGTTGCATCAGAAGAAATAAAATAACCAATAACACTAGTATAATCTTTAAAATCTGTAAAATAAAAACTAGCAACTCTTTACGGAGATTTTCGTATTTCGTAAAAAATAAATGTGCGTTCATGGTAACACTGTTTATAAGTACTTTATAAAAACCCCAACTAAAGAGCGATATATACAGAGTATTGATCCATGGCATAATCTTTTCAATAACAAGAGGATCTTGGATAAGAATATATATCGAGAGTTGTATACTAAACACATATAAGGCATAGACCAAGGGAAGTGTGACTGATTTTTTTAAATATTTTTGTATTTCTTTTCTGTCTGCTTTGTTTTTATTTTTGATAAAAAACTCGGAAAGGAAAGAGACGAGAAAAGAGATAATTTTTAAATTGAATAACTTAAAAATCCCTATAATCAACATGACCACAACAACTTCACCAATAGAAAATTTTAAGTGGTATTTTGCAAGATTTGAAATAAATTTAATTTCTTGAATTGAATCAATCTTTTTAACAAAATATTGCAAATTAAGCTCATCTATGAAAAAGCTTATTTTTCTAAATTTTGAAATATTTTCAAGAAGATATTGAAGTATAAAAACTTGCGTATATTTTTGGTTATAAAGGTCAATATAGTTTTCTATAAAGTCTTTCGCTATGTAGTTATTTTCATCTTTTGGCTGAGTATTTGCTGATTCGGTTTTATAAAGGTCTTTATATTTATCTAGCACATTGTTATCTATTGCTTGGATACTATTTTGCAAAAGATTGACAAAATACTCTTTCCTTCGATACTCTTCTTTTCCTACGATGATTTGCTTAAGAGTGTTTTCATATAGTCGCTTCTCTTCTATAAAAAGAACTTTAATTTCATCTCTTGCTACTGCAAGATTATTACGAGCTTTCCTGTTAATATTGATTTTATTGGCTAAAAGTCTTAGCTCTTGTTCATAAATTTCATCATTTTGTAAAGTATCCAACAAAGATTTATTATTGATGTTTTTGATAGTTTCTTCTAAAAGTTCATTTTGAATGAGAATTTGCTTCTCTTCATCACTTAAAGTTTTTTCTTGAGGGGATTCCACTTTGGTAGAAGTTTCCTGTTTAGGTGTTTGAATTTGTTCTTTTTGAGATTTAATAAGGGGAAGAGGTTCTTTAACTGCTACATTTGCCAATAAAATAAAAGGAAAAAGAAAAAAGAAAATAAGATACCTAGTCATAAAAACTCCGTTATAATATATTAATCTAAATTGCTGATTGCAAGAAAGGATTGGAAGTTACTTGAAACTCCATAAAAAGCTATATTGGTTATTTTATCAAGTATCGAATTATAACAATATTTTCACAGAAAACAAAACTTTAGTATAAGTCGATAATATATGCACTATCTTTTATAAAAAAGGGTATTTCCCCCTTGCTTCACCCACTTATAAGTGCATTTTTGTTACTCTTCTTTTATGAAAAAATATAAAACCTCGTTTGCATCCAAACTCAATGAAAATGAAATAGGCATGATTCTTATGAGCATCGCTGTTTTAACTATACCTTTTAGTGATGCACTTGCCAAATGGCTCTCAAGCTCACTCTCTCCTATCGTTATTACTTGGGGAAGATTTGCCTTTCAAGTACTTATTCTGCTTCCATTTTTTCTTAGAAAACAAAAAAGTAAAAAACTGTTCGATCCTATGTTTATTTGGCTTGGGTTACTTATAACATCTTCAAGCGTACTGTTATATTTTGGAGTTATGCATCTGCCGTTAGCAAATAATATAGCACTCTTTTTTATAGAGCCTTTAGTGCTAACTCTCATCTCAGTTTTTTGGCTCAAAGAGCGTATCATAACAAAACAGTGGGTAGCACTCATAGTGGGACTGATAGGTGCTTTGATAGTTTTACGTCCTAATTATTCAGCATATGGTATCTACTCTTTATATCCCATAGGAGCTGCTATATGCTATGCTTTTTATCTCGCACTTGTTCGCTGGGTTAAACACAAAGATGCAGTATTGCTACAGTTTCACTCCTCAGTAGTCGCTTTTTTTGCCTTAAGTATTTTAGTAGCTCTTGGTGGATTTGATATTTTGGCTTTCACTATAGAGTTTCCAAATCTCAAAGAGTGGGGATGGATAAGTATACTAGGTATTTCTACCACTTTGGTCTATCTTCTTTTTATTATGGCTTTTCGACATAGTGATGCAAGTACATTAGCACCTTTTCAGTATATGGAAATCATTACTGCATCATTGCTTGGTTGGTTAATTTTTGAAAATATACCCGATGGTTTTACTTTACTTGGAGCACTTATTATAGTTGGGGCAGGACTTTATATATTTAAAACGCAAAGAGCTCTTGCAAATACCAATGCAAAGCCTATGGAATAATCTAATGCCTTGTTAGAGCCTTTGCTAGAGCTATTTTCATCGATTCATACTTCTTATCTACAGGGTGTCCTTTTTGTTCTATAGTGGTAAGTTCAACTTCATATTCTATATATTTTTTTTCCCATATATCTATATCTTTTTGCTTATTTGAAATGCGCTTTTCCAAATCGCTTGTGATTTGTTTTAAAACTTGTCTTTGACTTAAATAATCATCCTCTTTTTTAAACATTCTCTTGATAAGCGGTTTTCTTTTATAGGTACGCTCTTCTCCGTCTTCTTTAAATCTAACATCTTCACTGTCATTTTCTCGAAGTTTTTGCAGTGTTGAGTGTATGCCTTCTATTTTTTTCTTAAGTTCTTCAAAGTCCATATCTTTAGCTTCTTTCTGACGTTCTAACTCTTCTTTAATGGCATAATGTTTTTCTAGTTTTTCTTTTGTTGCAATAAGTACATTTTTTTTATCATAAAAAGCTTGTTTGGCTTTTTTATGCTGCAACATCGTAGAACGGATAGTTGTCATATTCCAAGCATGACTACTCTCATCTAAAATAGGATTTGCTTTATATCTAACTCCATTTTCATCTATCCTTTCATGCACGCTAAAGTAAGATAAAAACTCAATCGCTTTTTTTTCTTGGTTTGCAAAACCAAAGAAAATATCCTCCGCTACATGTAACATCAAATCGTCAAAAATTTCTCTTAAAAGATAGTAGCTAAATCCTCTTATGTATTTTGTATCTTCAAAATCAGTATGCTCAAGTACTATAATTTCAAGGAGGTTTACAAAAATAGGAATAAATGCCTTTTTAAACTGAAGTGGATTGATTTTTTTAAAACTTATAATATCTTTTACAAAATAAGCAATATATTTTAACGCAATTTCTTTATGTTTTGTACCTTTAAAAAACTCTTGTTTATATTTTTCAAGTGTATCTTTATCTAAACCACAAGCTCTTCTATCACCTTCTTTTGGTGTATCGACACTTGCAAAAAACTTAACATATATGGTGTTATCTATGAAAAAGACCATATCCTTTGTGTTAAGTCCCATTACTTTTGTTATTTGTTTTCTAATTACATCTTTATAGTCATAATATGGTTTTGGTATTTTACATGCACGAAGAGAAGATAAAATTTTTGCTAAACCTGGACCTTCTAAAACACATAAAATATCATGAACAGAAGCAGCTTTTATTGCTTTTGGGGTAAAAAAATTTTCTACCTCTTTATTCACATCTTTAAAAGACTTTAGTCCCTCTAAATTTTCCAAAATTCCTCTTTTACATTTAATATAACTCTTCATTATATCATAAAAGCATTACAGAAATGAATACAAATTAAACAATTCTCAGTAGTAATTTGACGAATAATGGTGCACAATATTGCATCAATATTTTTAATTTTAATAATTAATCTCAATATTTTATATGATTATATTTTTTTATTGTTATAATTAAAATAAAAGGATGACAAATGAAATTAAGTGCAAGAAATGTATTAAAAGGTATTGTTAAGAAAGTAGATGTTGGAGCAGTAAATGTTGAGTTATTAGTTGAAGTAGCTCCAGGAGTGGAAATTACATCAATAATCACTAAAAAATCTTGTGAAAACTTAGAGTTAGAAGTTGGGAAAGAAGCTTTTATCGTCGTTAAAGCATCTGATGTTATGGTAGGTGTTGACTAATAAAAAGATAGGCTATTTTCTACAAAATAGCCTATATTAAGGCTCACTTATATTTAGTGATTTGAAAGCCTATCTAATTGTTTTACTATATTGTGCACTGACTCTTCATTGAGTTGTTTTTCATATGTTGTTAAAATCTCTCTTGCTAAAACATTTGCTCCTAAATGTTGGAACATAATTCTCATAGCTTGAAGCACTTTAGTGCCACCTCCTCCACTGTGAGTAGCAAGTGCAACTACTTTTTCATCGAAGGCATCTCTCCACTGCTTTGTCGCTCTTGAAGTCCATGCCATTGCATTATTTAGGACTGCAGGCATGACACCATTGTACTCGGGAGCTATAATTATAAAGGCTTTTAAATTTAAAATTTTTGTAGCCAAATCAACAGCTACTTCAGGAATACCGTTTTCTTCTTCTTCGCTTGTATTGTATAGAGGTAATTTTAAATCAACTAAATTTATCAGCTCTACTTCACAATTGCTTTTTTTTGCAATTTCTTCTACTTTTAATCCAAGTTTTTGATTGTTTCCAGAACTTGCTACTAAAATCCCTATTTTTGACATATTTATTCCTTATTTATTTCAGTTTTTCATACATGATTATTGTCTTTACATGTAAACATAAAACTAACATATAAATACTTAATATATTCATTAGTTAAAAGATTAGTACAAGTAAATTAAGTATAAATCACAATTTGATTTCTACCATTTTCTTTTGCTTCATATAATGCGCAATCTGCAACTTTGATTAGGTCATTAATCTCATACTCTTTTTTGTATTGAGCCAAACCTATACTCACTGTTATAAGTATTTCCTTGTTATGTTTATCTACAAAAGGATTTTTTTCAACCATAGTTCTTATCTTTTCTGCTATTATTTTTGAGCCTTTTAATGTAGTGTTTTGTAAACAAAGTCCAAACTCTTCTCCACCAACCCTTCCAAATAAATCACTTTCTCTTAGGTTTTCATTAATTGTATTTGTAAAGTGTTTTAGTACCTCATCACCTGTCAAATGCCCATATGTATCATTTACTTTTTTAAAAAAATCCAAATCTAAAGAGAGATAAAACAATGGAGTATTATTCCTCTTAGATATTTTAATGTACTGAGTCATTTTTTTATAAAAATTTCTTCTATTGTCAATCCCTGTGAGCTCGTCGGTATTCGCTAAAAGTTTTAATTTTCTGTTAAATTGATGTAACTCTTTTGTCCTTTCTCTAACCTTTATCTCTAGTTTTTTTCCAAACTCCTTTAGAAACCTATTTTTGATACTCACATGAATAAGCACTGCTAAAAGAATAATCAAAATACAGATAATGACAAAGATCACACTTTGATATTTGTTAAATATGTGTTTAAGATTTACATCAACATTGTCATAAGGGGGTAATTCTAACTCTTTTAGCAAATTATCTACTTTTGTGTATTGAAGTGGTATCGTCCAGCCATATATTGTTGCTTCTTCTGCTTCAATTGATTTGTTACTTATCGATATCAAAGTTTTTAAAACTTCTAGTGATAATACTTCCGAGGTATGTTTTAATTTTGCAAAAGGCCATTCAGGATATAAATCTGTACTGACTAAATAAGGGAAATCTTCATATTTTTTTTCTGAAATTATTTTAAAATCTTTTATATCAATCTTTTTTTCTAACTCCATCAACTCCAATATATTTGTTCTTACTGATCCTACATCTACTTTTTTATTTAACACATCATAAACAACGGCATCTTGATTTTGAGAAAATATCACCGCATTCTTATCTAATACTATATTATGATTTTTCATCTCTTTTTTAGCCATAACCCAACCTCCAAAAGAGTTTTCATTCACAGCTGCAAACTTCTTACCTTTTATATCTTTTATAGAGTTTATATCATCTCTCTCAGCTCTCGTAAAAATAACACTACCAAAATATTTTACAGGCTTCTTATTTTTATAATTTAAATTTTCAAGAGTTGCAATGCTTGAGATTTGATATTTATGTTTGAGTTGCATGTAATTCATTGTATTTGTCAATATAAAATCAATCTTCTCATCCGCTATGGCTTTATCAATATCTTTAAAAGAGAGCGTAATTATATGAAAAAAATAACCAGGAATAGTCTTCGTTAAAAACTCTGCTATTTGGCTCCACTGCTTACTGGAAATTTCTTTTCCTCTGTTCGCTAGTACTCCAATATGAACATGTGTTTTAGCTATACCTAAAGGATCAACCAAATTGTCTAGTTTATAATTTTGAGGAATTAAGTTAAATAGTTTATAAATTTCTACTATTTTATCTATTTTTTGAGAGTTAAATGTTCCAAATTTATTCTCATTATCAAAAGCTAGTTTTTTAAGCTCTCTTCCTTCAAAAATCAAGTGTTCTAAAGATTTGTTTTGTGAATTATACTTTTCATATATGAGTTGAGCTGTCTCTTCGATATGACTTAAAGCATAAAGCCAACCCTCTTTAGATGCATAATAAAAGTTTTTTACTAAAGAAGGATTTTCTTTTATAAACTCTTTTGATGTAAATAAGATGTCTCCATAAAAATTTAAACCATATTTACATGGATTAAACACTTTAAAATATACATTCTTTTTTGTAAAAATATATGGTTCATTGGAGGTGTAACAAGCCATAGCATCTACTTTTTTATCTATAAGATCTTGTGTGTTGAAGGCATGTGGCACTACTTGATAGTCCCCATGTGTAAGCCCTGCTGTAACTAGCATAGAGTTTATAGAAATTGCACTCATCTCATCATTGGTTATCATTATTTTTTTATTTCTAAAATCTTTTATTTTTTGAATACTTGGATTTGTTGTTATCAAAACAGAGGGAGAAGATTGAAATATTGGCATAATCATTGCTATATTTGGATTTGTATTATTTTTCACTATTAAAGAAGATTTTCCTACTCCAAAGTCTACTTCTCTTTGTGTAATTTTTTTTATAACATCACTTTTATCAAACTCTAAAAGGTTTACATATAACCCTTTTTCTTTATAAAAACCCTTCTCTTTTGCTACATAAAAACCTGCAAATTGGAATTGATGCAGCCAATTTAGCTGAAGAGAAACAGTATCTTGTTTAGCATATAAATTAATTTGAATAAAAAAAATAACCAATAAATAGAGTAAACGCATATCAAGTACCTCCTTACAAGAAGTTTTTACTTGACGATAAATTTAAGCCTTTTGTAACATTATACCATCATTTTGCAAAAAAATTACATGTCTCATAATTGAATTTATTTATATTATTAAAAAGTGATATACTTACATTAAAAAAACAAGGTAATACAATGTCAATAGTAGCAAAAGTTTATAGAGGTTCTATCGTAGATTTAACCCATATAGGTCACCTTGCAGTTGTAAATTATAAAGGTGAACTTTTACACTCATATGGAGATCCACAACGAGTAACTTATATCCGCTCATCAGCAAAACCAATTCAAGCTTTAGTAGCACTTGAAAGTGGTGCAGTTGATGAATACGGAATTACAAAAGAAGAATTAGCTATTTTTTGTGCTTCTCATAATGGTGAAAAAATCCACACAGATACTGTTAAAAGTATACTCTCAAAAGCTGGTCTTAGTGTTGCAAACCTTCAGTGTGGGACTCATCCTTCACTCAATCCTGAAATAGCAGCAATACTAAAAGAAGAGGGTAAAGTTTTAGATAACTCAAACTCAAACTGCTCAGGCAA
>Ga0193951_1000255_pt1 | contig 24910 bp, 26 predicted proteins | sample BB_2_MG_FD_140370 | JGI IMG/M metagenome (GOLD analysis project Ga0193951, IMG submission 140370) | Microbial mat bacterial communities from the Broadkill River, Lewes, Delaware, United States - BB_2_MG | ecosystem: Environmental > Aquatic > Freshwater > River > Microbial mats | place: USA...
AATTTAGAGCTGTTTGTGTTATAATGTTCGTTGAATAAATAGTTGTTCGAACGCTTCGCATTCGAACAACGGGCGCGCGGGCTGAACACCCACTTATTGCCCGATGCCACAGCATCGAACAACGGGCGCGCGCCCGTTATATACAAAAGGATTTAGATTGGCAGTAACAGTAAAAGATGTAGATACATTACAAGAATATATTAAGGGTGTTATGGGTAGAGCAGACCATCACGCAGGAAATGTAAATGAAATAGCCTTGGCATTGGCTGGTGCCATTGTATGGAAGAAGGATATTGCATCAATAAAAGTCATGGAAAGAGAAGGCGAAACAAAAAATGTTTTATGGGTAAATATAAATAGCAAAAAGTATGCTTTTGTTTATAACCATGATACAGGAAAAATTGATATGAGAGAGAAAACTATACAAGGTACAAATCTACATGAATTTGACAATAGTACAAGTTTATCGACTCTAAGAGGTATTTTTGATTCTCTATAAATTAATAAAAAAATCACAAAAAAATGAATTTTCATATAATTATGGTATAATTTTAGTATGAAATTTGAATATGATGAAAACAAAAGTAAAACCAATAAATCAAAACACGGTATTGATTTTGAAGAAGCAAATGAGTTATGGAAAGACCCATACTCTTTTGAGTTGTCGTCTATTCAAAGTGAGGATGAAGATAGATTTTTAGTTTTAGGTCGAATAAGTTCCAAAAACTATACGGCAATAATAACTTACAGAGATGATGTTATTAGAATCATCTCTGTAAGAAGATCAAGACAAAAGGAGATTGAACTTTATGAGAGCATTAGAGCTAGATAAAAAATTTGATGAAAATCAAGAAGATGTTTTAGAGTATTTTGATACATCAAAAATCAAAATGATAAATGAAGAGCCAAAAAGAGTAAATATTGATTTCCCTTCTTGGATGGTAGACTCTTTAGATAAAGAAGCAAAACATATCGGAGTAAGTCGTCAAGCAGTTATCAAAATGTGGTTAGCCGAAAGATTACAAAGTTTAACAAAAGTAGCAAGTATATAACAAGTTAGTGAGACTGTGAAATAACTAAAACTGAAACAGTCTCATAAATTACAAAAATTCTAACACAAATACCTTTTTAAAGGAAGAGGTCGGAGCTAAACTTTTATCTTTGCGTGAGCCACATCAATTATACAAAAGGGCTCCAGTACTTTTTGTGTCTTTATGATTTTAAGATGGTTAATTTCAGGGTGGTTTTGGTAGAATATTTATATTTATTGTGTTCTTTCACAGTCTCAGAGGAGCCAATAAATCATACCTACGGGTAATTCATTGGCTCATTTTAAACATTATCCTAAGAAGTAATAAGCTAAAATTACATATTAACTAAAAAGGCATTGACATGAATATAATATTTTAAAAATACAAGGAAATTTAAATAATCTACATCCTTGTCATTTTTACCTATAACTGTAGTCAAGGAAAATATTCATGCAACAATTAACAATAAAAAACTTACATTTTAAATATAAAAACTCAAGCTTACCTATTTTTGAAAACCTAAATTTAGAATTTGAAAAAGGATGGAGTTGTATAGTTGGCTCAAATGGTTCAGGCAAAAGTACACTTTTAAAATTAATATCAAAAGAGATTAAAAGTGAGAATAGAACTATAAAAGGAAATGATTTAACACATTATTGCACTCAAAGTACAGAATATCCACCAAAAAACCTTGAAGATTTTATGCTAACATTCAATAGTAAATCTTTTAAAATAAGAGATATGTTAAACATAAAAGACTCTTGGCTTTATCAATGGAAAAATCTATCACATGGAGAAAGAAAACGATTACAGCTTGCAATTGCCCTTTTTGAAGAACCTGATATTTTACTTGTAGATGAACCTACAAATCATTTAGATGCTCAAAGTAAAAATATTGTATTAAATGCTCTTAAAAGCTTTAAAGGTATTGGAGTATTAGTAAGTCATGATAGAGAACTATTAGATAGTTTATCTGAATCTACAATTATATTAAAAAATGGAAATGCTTCGACTTATAAAACTTCATTTTCAAATGCTATAAATGAATACCATAAAGATATAGAATTTTTAGAAAAAACTCAAGTGAAACAAAATATCGAATTAAAAAAACTAAAAAAATCAATACAATCACAAAGGGAAAAAGTTAGTCAATCTAAAAAAAGATTTTCAAAAAAGAGTTTAGATAAAAATGACAGTGATAGTAAAAATAAGATTAATTTAGCCAAATTAACAGGCAAAGACAAAAATAATGGTCAAGTAATAACAAAACTACAATCAAAACAAAACCAACTGCTATCAAATACAATTAAGACTGATAAAACCTATAAGTTAGGTATAGAATTTAATGCAGCAAAATCAAAAAATATTTTTCCGATTATTATTAAAAATAATTTATTACAGTTATCAGAAACTAAAAAACTATCATATCAAACACTTACAATAAATGAACATGATAAGATAGGAATTATTGGAGTAAATGGTTCAGGAAAAAGTAGTTTTATAAATAATATGTTATCTACAATAGATTTAAAAGATGAATATTTATATATTTCACAAGAGATTACAAATGAAAAAAGTAAAGAACTTTTTGATGAAATACATAGTTTACCCAATGATATAAAAGGTGAAATATATACAATTGTACGAAAATTATCATCAGACCCTATAAAACTACAAGATAGCTTTATCCCAAGTCCAGGAGAGATAAGAAAATTGATGATAGCAAAAGGACTTTTACAAAGTCCATCATTGATAATTCTTGATGAACCTACTAATCATATGGATTTAGATTCTATAACATCACTTGAATTAGCTTTGAAACAATACAATGGGACTTTGATTATAATTAGTCATGATAAAATCTTTTTAGATGCAATTGTAACGGATATTTGGGAATTTAAAAAAGAAAATGAAAAATTATATATGATTAACATTTGATGAAGAGTTTTATGAAAAGCAGTGTGAAAAATTGAAAAATAGAGCTGAATGCTTAAATTTTTTCTGCTTTACAAAGAACTTTTTTGTCACAGCTTATATGATTACATTTACTGCAAATATAAGTTGCTTTGTGAGAAAATTGTAAAAGAGCTTCTTTGTATTTTTTTGTATTTTTTTTCTTTAATTTACATAATGCTTTCATTGTTTCACCATTTTTATTTTATAAATTCTACTAGAATAAAACTTAAATGATACTGATTTTCATTTAGATGCTATGGACTCTATTTAATTTATGATAGAATACAAAAGATAATATAAACAAGGATAATTATGATTAGTAAATCAATGGCAATAAGTTTAAATGAACAGCTTAATAGAGAGTTCCATTCAGCATATATATACTTAGGAATGTCAGCATATGCAAGTAAAAATGGTTTCAATGGTTGTGCAAGATGGTTTAATATCCAATACCAAGAAGAGATAGCTCATGCTATGAAACTTTTTAAATATCTTGAAGACCAAGATGCACAAATAGTTTTAGATGACATAAAAGCACCAAAACTTGAGGCAAGCTCAATTGTAGAAATTTTTGAGGCTGCTTTAACTCATGAGAGAAAGATGTCAGGTTGGCTAAATGAACTAAGTGATGAAGCAATGAAGATAAAAGACCATGCAACATATAATTTACTCCAATGGTATGTAACAGAACAAGTTGAGGAGGAATCTTCTTTTAGTGAAATTATAGACCAGATGAAAATAGTCGGTGGTAATGGCTATGGTATATATGCGATAGATAAAGAGTTAGGTAGTCGTGTTTTTGTAGATCCAACTGCAGCCAATTAAAGGATACAAATGAAAGAGCTTAAAAATAAAATTTTTAGTTATATATTTAATGCTAAAGAGTGGGGGATATTTGTTAAAAGATTATTTTCATTAGTTATTATTGCATTACTCTCTTTTTTCGTTTGGTTGTTTCCTGTAAGTCTTATTGTAGCTCCTTTCTACTCTATAACTACGACTAAATCAAATGTTATTAAAATACATAAAGAGATAAATGGTAAAACAACAATCATGTCTTTACAGTATGGCTTGCAAGACCTTTTAGATGAAGGACTTGTTACGAATTTTACTGGGGTAAACTTGTGGATTGATAATAAATACTATGAGCAAATAGGTCAACTAGAGATGTATAGGATAGCTATTAATACACTTGAAAATAATTTAGCAAGAAATAGAGGAACAGGTGGGGCTAATAAGTATTTGGTTCAAGCTAGATCTGATATTTATGCAGATTATGAACTACCTATTTTTACAAGTTACTCTACAAGACTAAAACAAGCTATACAAAATATACAAAAATACACAAAACAATTAGAAGAAGATAATGCAAAACAGATGAATGATAAAAGAGCAGTGTTTATAGTAAACTCTGATAATCTTGCAGAAGTAATCGACAAACTAAAACAGCAACTGCAAACAAATATTATGATAAAAAGTAATTTTTTCAGTGATGATGATAAATTTTATCGTATCAAAGGAAATCTTATTGCAATGCAAAAGTTTCTACAAGGTATAGAATATGACTTTAAAGACAAAATGGTAGATAAATCTTCATATAAAGAAAATTTTGTACCACTGTTACAAATCATAGAAAGTGCTATTGCTCAAAATCATATAGTTATACTAGAGTCATTCGGTCATGTTTCAAAACTAGAAAAAGATGCAAATATCATTGCTCAAAAACTAGGCGAACTAAGAGATAAACTAAGAAACGGATAATATCAATGTGAAGCCATTATATTTAAAATAATGGCTTATGCATCTTTCTTATAATTCATTTTTAACTTTAAAATATAAAACAGCTTTACTTGGAAACTCAAATCAAAATAAAAGCCAATACAGAGTATAATTTAGTAAATATGCAATAGGATTATTCTTGGAATTATTAGAGAAAGTTAAAAAATTATTAGAAGATAGAAACCTTTTACTCACTGGTGGCGGTGGAGTTGGCAAGAGTTATCTGACTACTGAACTTATAGGCTTGCTTAGAAGAGAAGCTAAACAAGTAGTAGTATTAGGGAGTACTGGTGTAAGTGCTGTCAATGTCAATGGACATACAATTCATAGTTTTTTTAGTTTTGGAATCTCTAACAATCTTGAAGAGATGAAAAAAAATGACAAATACACAAAACAAAGAGTAAAAGAGCTCAACAAGATACTTTACGCAGCTGATTTACTTGTGATTGATGAGATTAGTATGGTGAGTGCTGATTTGATGGATATGATACTTTATAGGCTTAAGAGTAGTAGTTTTGATGGTAGACTTTTATTTGTGGGTGATTTTTTTCAACTTCCTCCTGTAAAACCAAGAAACTTGGGTAATTCACTCTTTGAGTATAGAGAGTTTGCTTTTGAGAGTGATGCTTGGGATTATTTTGACCCCTTTATAGTTGAACTTACGAAAACTAAAAGAACAGAAGATGAGGAGTTTTTTGGCATACTCAATCGCATAAGAAAAGGTGAACTAGATAACGAAGTTGGTGGATATCTTGAAGGACTTTTAGAACATCTACATGTAAAGGATGAAAATCCAACGATACTTTTTGGTAGAAACCGTGAAGCTGATATTATGAATATGCAAAGATTGGAGCTTGTAAAGAGCGAGCCAATCCTTTTAAAAGCAAAAGAAAAAGTACATTTTTCATCTTTACATGTAAAGAGAATTGAGAGTTGGAAAAAGAATTTACCTGTACCTGTTGAACTGACTTTGAAAGTTGGGGCTAGTGTGCTTTTTTGTACAAACAAATGGGGTTCGTACTACAACGGAGAAAGAGGCATTGTTGCCAAAATAGATGAGGATGAAGTCATAGTTGAAAAGAGCAATGGCAAATCTGTAAAAGTAAAAAGAAATGAGTATACGCTGAGTGAAAGTATATCGTTAAATAACAAAATAGAAGAAAAACCACTTGTGAGTTTGGAGCAGTTTCCTTTAAAGCTAGCATATGCAATTACCATACATAAATCTCAAGGTATGAGTATAGACTCTTTGGTTTGTAATATAGACAATATTTTTGAAAAGTCTCAGTTTTATGTGGCGATTAGTAGAGCAAAAAATCCAAAACAGTTATTGTTAGAGTATAATTATCAAGGATTTGTCAATCATTTAAAGAGGTGTGTTATAGTATCTTCTAAGGTTGTAGATTTTTACAATTCGAGTAATTTGTTAAAGATAGAAGAGGGTACACTTTTTTAAATAAAAGTCGATATATATGTAGATAAATATAGAAAGGAATGATATGAATATAAATAGCTCGTTTATGTCAAGTGCATATAAGGATATTGCAGCTTCTGTGAAGCAAAAGATAGAAGACAATAAAAACATAAGTGGTAAAGATATTACAAATCAATACCTCGTTGAGTATCAGCTTCAAATGATGAGTGAATCAAAAGTTGAAACAACAAAACAAGCAGATATGTTTAGCTTGTCAGATATTGGTTATGAGGGTAAACCTATAGCTGATTTGAGCCAAGATGAAGCAAAAGCATTGGTTGCGGATGATGGTTTTTTTGGAATCACACAAACAAGTGAAAGAATTGCTAATTTTGTTCTTATGGGTGCTGGAGATGATGTTGAAATGTTAAAAGCGGGGAGAGAAGGAATTTTGAGAGGATTTGAAGAAGCTGAGTCTATGTGGGGTGGAAAGTTGCCTGATATAAGTTACGAAACGATAAATAAATCTGTTGAAATGATAGATAAAAAACTTAGTGAACTTGGTGCTTCAGTAATGGATATAAATGTTTAAGAAATTATTTTATGCACTTATATTGACAACTAGCATATTGTCCGCTGAAGAGATTTTTCAAGTTGATAATTTTGAGGTTAGTCTTTTTTCTAAACTTTCAAAAGAGGCAGTTCAAATAGAAACTTCAATTATATTTGAAGGTCGTGATGTTGAAGTTTATGATTTTAAAATCATAGATGCACTCAATGTTGTCATAAGTAGCTTTTTTGCTGAAAATCTCTTGACTTCACAAGGCAAAGAGGGTTTGAAAGTGGCTCTTATAAAATATACTAGAGATAAATATAGTATCGATATTGATCATATTTATATTCAGAAGCTTAACATTGTTAAAAATGTTACAGCGACTATGATTATCGATGAACTTCGTAAAGAAGGCTATATAAAAAAGTAGTTATTGTGAAATAACATCAAAGTCAACAGGAATATTTGCAACAAATAGTGAATCATCTAAAACTGTATTAACAGATTGATTTAAAAGTTCTATTTTTACACTGTTCCCAAGTTTATCACTATATGTTATTTCTTTGATTTCTTCATTTTGTGTGTGGATAACATATGTTGTATTATCATATGTTGTCTCAAATGTGCCATCTTCTTTTTTAATTGACTTTTTGAGAAGCTCTGTGATATTTGGTACATTTTCTAAGTTTGTTATGATGGCTTGTTCTAATTCTGGTTCTAGTATAACAACTCTGCTTTGATTAAAATATATCTTCTTTTCGACAGGGGTTTTATAAATCCACAATGCTTTTTCTTTTGTTGTTGCGTATAAGCTTCCTTCATAAACTATTTTTGAATTTTCTTCATTTGTTATTGTTTGTTTAAAATCACTACTGATAGTATCAAAGTCAAAAACTCCGGCAAAAAGAACACTACATGTAAATAAAAATATGCTAATAAGTTTCATTGTTTTCCTAAATTTATTTTGTTGTTATAGTTTTATCCAAATAATAGTAAAAATATGATAAAATCAATGCTTTTAAATAGAATGACAAAGGTAAACGCAGATGTTAGGCATAGTAAACAAAATTTTTGGAACACAAAACGATAGACTTATTAAAAAGTATAGAGGCAGAGTAAAACAGATAAATGACCTTGAGAGTACTTATGAAAAAATGAGTGATGATGAGCTAAAAGCTGCATTTAATGGTTTTAAAGAAGAGGTACAAAATAAAACTAAAACTCTAGATGATATTTTAAATGATGTATTTGCGATTATTAGAGAAACAAGTAAAAGAACAACTGGCATGAGACACTTTGATGTTCAGTTGATTGGTGGTATAGTTTTACACGAAGGCAATATTGCTGAGATGAAAACAGGTGAGGGTAAAACTTTGGTTGCAACTTTGCCAGTTGTGTTAAATGCTATGAGTGGAGAAGGTGTACATGTAGTAACAGTAAATGATTATCTTGCTAGTCGTGATGCGACTGAAATGTCGGCTATATATAACTTTTTAGGTCTTAGTGTTGGGATTATTACTGCGAATACAGAAGATGATAGAAAAGACCAATACGATTGTGATATAACTTATGGAACAAATAACGAATATGGTTTTGATTACTTGCGTGACAATATGCGTTACTCTTCAAGTGAAAAGATGCAAAGAAGCCATAACTTTGTAATCGTTGATGAAGTTGACTCGATTTTGATTGATGAAGCAAGAACTCCTCTTATAATTTCTGGTCCAACTGATAGAACACTCGATGGATATAGAAAAGCAGATATAGTTGCACAGAAGTTGGTAAAAGAAGAAGATTTTACACTTGATGAAAAAAATAGAACAGTCTCTTTAACAGAAATAGGGAATGAAAAAGCAGAAGAGCTTTTTGGCGTAGATAATTTATATAGTATGGAAAATGCTATCCTTTCTCATCATTTAGATCAGGCTTTAAAAGCTAGATATCTATTTGAGATAGATGTTGATTATGTTGTTAAAGATGATGAAATTATTATCGTCGATGAATTTACGGGAAGATTGAGTGAAGGAAGAAGATTTAGTGAAGGTTTACATCAAGCTCTTGAAGCTAAAGAAAAAGTAGAGATTAAAGAAGAGTCACAAACTTTAGCAGATATTACTTTCCAAAACTACTTTAGACAGTATAATAAACTAGCAGGTATGACAGGAACAGCACAAACAGAAGCAACAGAGTTCGCTCAGATTTATTCACTAGAAGTTTTATCTATCCCTACAAACCTTCCAATGGTAAGAGAAGATAAAAACGATCTTATATATAAGACTGAAAAAGAGAAGTTTGAAGCTGTAATTAAAGATATTAAAAAGAGACATACAAAAGGACAACCGGTTCTTGTTGGTACTGCGTCTATTGAAAAAAGTGAGCTTTTACATAGTCTTTTAAAAGCAGCAAAAGTTCCTCATTCAGTACTAAATGCAAAGAATCATGAGAAAGAAGCACAAATCGTACTTGATGCTGGTATAAAAGGTGCAGTTACAATTGCAACAAATATGGCAGGTCGTGGTGTTGATATTAAGCTAACGGATGAGATTAAAGAGCTTGGTGGATTGTATATCATTGCTACTGAAAGACATGAAAGTCGCCGTATAGATAATCAGCTTCGTGGTCGTTCAGGTCGACAAGGAGATCCAGGAGAGAGTAGGTTTTATTTGAGTTTAGAAGATAGTTTGCTTCGTATTTTTGGTAGTGATAAGATTCGTTCCATCATGGATAGACTAGGAATTGAAGAGGGCGAACATATAGAGTCTCGCATGGTAACTCGTGCAGTTGAAAATGCTCAGAAAAAAGTAGAACAAATGCATTTTGAGTCTAGAAAGCATCTTTTAGAGTATGATGATGTAGCCAATAAACAAAGAAAAACAATTTATAGTTTTAGAGATAACTTGTTAGATGAAAGTTATGATATAGATTCAAAGATAAATGAAGTAAGAGCAGAGTATGTGCAAGATTTACTTTTTAGAGCAGAGATATATGAAGGTAGTGTAAAAGAAGAATACGATATAGAGAATTTGGTTTCACTTCTAAAATCAGAAATGCAAATTAAATTTAATGAGGATGAACTAAAGGGACTTGATTTTGCTGAGTTAGCACTACAGGTAGAAAAAGGTTTAAAAGATAGTTTTGATAAAAAGATGTCTGTTGTAGATGAGACACAAAGACATGAGATAGGAAGAATTTTATATCTTCAAGTACTTGATAAAGCATGGAGAGATCATCTTTACCAAATGGATATACTTAAAACTGGTATTGGGCTTCGTGGATATAACCAAAAAGATCCGTTAACTGAGTATAAAAAAGAGAGTTACAATCTGTTTATTGAGCTTGTAAATCAAATCAAATTTGAGAGTATAAAAACCCTTCATTTAGTGCAGCTTAGAGATGAAAAGCAGGAGCAAGAACAACAAGCAATACAAGAGATGCTCTCTCGAATGGAAGCAGAAAATGCAGAAGGCATGAGAATGGAACATGCTAGCATTGCTACTGAGCCTGTAGTAGAGAAAAAAATACCTAGAAATGATCCTTGCCCTTGTGGTAGTGGTAAAAAATACAAGCAATGTTGTGGCAAAAGCGGTCCTAAAAAAGGGATCCTTGCGTAAGCATGGCAAAATCTTTAAGTAGTTATTTAGTCAAAAAATATTTGAGACTTGATAAGTCTCAACCTTTTATAACTATCAGTGCTTTTTTAGCCTTTTTTGGGGTTGCAATTGGGCTGATGGTTCTCATGGTTGCTATGGCAATTATGAATGGTTTTGATAAAGAGTTTGAGAGAAAACTTTTTACTATGAATTATCCTCTTACAATACATCCCAATAGCTTTCAAATGGTAGATAGTGATGATGTTTTGATGCTATCACAAAAATTTCCTGAATTAAAATTCAGCCCATATATTTCATCCCAAGTTATTACCAAAAGAGGTAATAAGCTAGAAGGAGGGATGCTTTTTGGTGTTAATTTTAAGAAAGAAGTAGCAATCAACAGTGTATTAAAAGAGGGTGTAGGAGATACTAAGTTAGGTAAATTTGATATAGTTGTTGGAAGTTCTATCAGAAAGACACACTATTTAGAAGAAGATGATAAATTGACTATAGTTTTCACTCAAAGTGATCCTGGAGGTTTATCTTTAATCCCAAAAATGAAAAGATTTACTTATAAAGCAGAGTTTGAGTCAGGTCTTATAGCTTATGATAAGCTTTACATGTACACTTCTATCGAAGGACTTTCTAAGATTTTAAGATATAAAAACAATACTTATGACGGTATACATGTATACAGTGAAAAACCTTTCGAAGATATAAAACGCATAAAAGAGATGCTTCCCGATTATTTAAGTGTTGTAGGTTGGTGGCAGATGAATGGAAACTTTTTTTCAGCATTAGCTTTAGAAAAAAGAGCTCTTTTTATAGTGTTGATGCTTATTATCCTTATTGCCTCTTTGAATATTATCAGCTCCCTTTTAATGACTGTAATGAATAGAAGAAAAGAGATAGCATTACTTTTGTCTTTAGGTGCATACAAAGAAGAAGTAAAAAAGGCATTTTTCTATTTAGGGCTTATTATTGGTGGAGGAGGTATGCTTTTTGGAGTTGTACTTGGATTTATATCTCTTTATCTTTTAGGTTCATTTGACTTGATTGATTTGCCAGCTGATGTTTATGGATCTTCAAAATTGCCGTTAGAGTTATCTTTGATAGATTTTAGTATGATAGTCTTCGGTGCAGCAATTATAGTGATATTTTCATCATTTTATCCTGCTCATAAAGCAACTCAAGTAGATGTTTTAGAAACTCTTAGAAATGAATAAGGCTAATTAATCTGAAATTTGGCATAATATGTTTTAAAAATATTATGGAGTCAATTATGAAAAAAATAGTACTATTTTTATTAAGTATCACAATACTTTTTGCAGATACTAGTATATACGATTTTGAAGTTAAAACGATTGAAGGTAATACTGTTAAATTGGACAAGTATAAAGATAAAGTTATGCTTATCGTTAATGTTGCAAGTAAATGTGGTTTTACACCTCAATATGAAGGACTAGAAAATCTTCATAAAAAGTATACTAAACAAGGATTAGCTCTTTTAGGCTTCCCTTGCAATCAGTTTTTATCACAAGAACCTGGTACTAATAAAGAAATAGCATCATTTTGTAGACTTACCTATGGTGTAGAGTTTGATATGTTTTCAAAGATAGATGTAAATGGCGAAAATACTCATCCACTTTATGAATATTTGAAAAAAGAAGCTCCAGGTTTTTTAGGTAGTGAAGCTATAAAGTGGAATTTCACAAAGTTTTTAGTTGATCGAAAAGGAAAAGTATACAAAAGATACTCTTCATCAACTTTACCTAAAGATATTGAGAAAGATATAGTAAAGTTATTAAATTAAAACTGAATTTTAATTAAGATTAACGATTATATCACAGTTGTCTTCTATGAGTTCTTGCAGTTTTCGAAGTAGAACTTTTGCATTTTTACCATCTTCAGGAAAAGATACTATATTGTCTTGTGCTCCTTGGTCTAAAAAGTCTTGAATACCTGCTAAAAGCTCAGTTGCACCATTCCAATCGGTACCTGGAAGCATAACAATAAAAGCATTTTCAATTTGAAAAAGGGCATCTGTTTGTCTTAGTATTTTTTGAAAAATTTCTATACTATCAACTTCTTCCCTTCCTTCTAAAGAAAAATAGATAATTGAAAATGGAGCTTCTTCACTGATACCAAATCTTTCAAGAAGTGCAATATGGTGATCTACAAGCGAAGCTAAGTCTTTTTTTGTAAAAGTTATACTTGACATAATCGTTCCTTTAGATGTTTATTTTATATTCTACAATAAATTTTCTATATTTTCAAAGCAAAAGTAGTTTAATCCATTTTTATGATAGTATGCAAATTTTAACTTGTGAGCTTTTACGATGTTGTCAACTATATATAATCCAAGTCCAAAACTTTGGTGTGAATTTTTTTCTTGAATAAAAGGCTGTACATAATGGTCAAGTTTATACTCTAATGGGCTTCCTTTATTTATAAAACAAATTTTACTTTTAGTTGCTGTTAAGATGATAAAGTTATCAATTGAGTATTTTATACCATTGTCTATAAGATTTTTAATGGCTGTTGTAAAAAGTCTAAAATCTACATTTAAAACTAAATTTTCATCGATCTCAAGTTTTATAGATTTTAATGGAACCATTGCTAAGTCAATTGATTCATCTATAATATCTATAAGTCTAGCAGGCCTGATGTTCTGAACTCCAGCACCAGAAGTGATTTGTTCTATAGATGCAAACTCATTGATTAAAAGTTCCATTTTCTCAAAAACATTAATTAATCTCTCCTTTTGTTTTGTATTACCAATCATTTCTGCACTAATTCTACCTTTGGTAATAGGAGTTTTAAGTTCATGCATGATATTTCTTAAAAATAGTTGTCTAGAGCTATTGAGTTTTTGTATCTGTTCTACTGCATTTGCAAATGAGTTTGAAACTTGGGATATTTCATCTTCACCATCTCTTTTACAGTTTATATTTAAATCTCCAGATGCAAACTTGTCCATTTCTCTTTTAAGTTTCCGCAGCGGTTTGATTTTTCTTATTGTCATTATATATGAAGCAATAATAATCAAAAATATTAATCCAAAGATGATTTTTATGACATCATATCTATGAGGTTGGTAATCTTCATCTTTAAAAAGAAGAGCTGTTTTCCCATGTTCAATCAACAAATAATGGTATTTTTTATACTTTAAGATAGAACTATTTCCTATCTTACTCTCTATTTTTTGAATAACTTGTGCTTCTTCTATAATGTAATCTTTGATCTTATTATTATCTATGTTACGCATACTATAATCACGAATTTGATTTTCTAGTTCAGTTTTATCTATAAAATTATTTAAATGAAAAAGTGTTGCTCTTGCAATAATAGAATATTTTTTATTGAGTTTTTCGGTATAATCTTGTTTATCGTACTCTAAAAGAAAAATAGCAGCTAAAACAACACTTGTTAAAGAGAGTAAAAAAATAAAAGTAATACTATAAAAAATAGATGACTTTGTAATTTTAAATTTTTTCATTATTTTATGTATTTATATCCTATACCACGAACTGATTGTATGTATTTTGGTTCTTTAGAATTCTCATTGAGTTTTTGTCTAATTCTTCCTATGATTACATCAATACTTTTGTTAGAGGTATCTTCACTAATGACATTTATATTGTAAATCAACTCTTCTCTAGATACAACACCACCATCTTTTTTTATAAGATAACTCAGTATACCATACTCTGCACCAGTTAGTATAAGATCATTTCCTAGAAATTTAATGTTCATTGAATTTTCGTCTAAAACTAAATCTTGTTGCTTTTTCTCTTCGTGTTGTGTCGAACTTGAATTGTCAATTTGTTGATTGCGTCTTAGCAAGCTTTTTATTCTTGCTTGAAGTTCCATTGGATCGTAAGGTTTTGGTAAATAATCATCTGCACCATTTTCTAAAGCGGTAACTTTATCTGTTATATCGTGACGAGCTGAAGATATTATGATAGGTGTAGTATACTTTTTGCGTATCTCTTTGCAGACATCCAATCCATCAATCCCTGGTAATGTTAAATCCAAAATAATCAAATCAAAATTTTCTACTGCAAGTGTAGAAAGCCCCATGAAAGGATCTTCTGCTGTAATAACTTCTATATCAAATTGCTCTAAATACTCAGTTAAAATTTCAGCAAGTTCAAGATCATCCTCTATCATTAAGATTTTTGTCATCTGTTCACCTTTTATTGATAGAGGATTATATCATTTACTTGATTACTATTGGCTTGTGATAACCATTTCTGTTTACAAAAACAACTTTTTTCTTCTTGCTGTTAAGTGCATTTTTTAAATCTTCTATAGTTTCTATTGTAGTTTGATTTACTTGGACGACTATGTCCCCTGGCATAAAGCCAAGTTTTTGCGCTGGAGAACCTGCTTTAACACCTGAAATTAAAACACCTTTGATATGACTAGGTATTTGGTACTTTTGTCTAACATTTTCTGTAATTTCTTCTAAGTTTAAACCTTTTACATAGGCAAGTTTAGCTTCAGTATTTAAGCTTATATCCATATTTGCAAGTACAATTTCCGTACTTTTTATTTTTGAATTTCTTTCAAATTTTACTTCTATTGTCTTGCCGGGAGTTTTGTTGCCAACAATATTTTTTAAATCATTAGCATCTTTTATCGCTTTATTATCAATTTCGATGATTAAATCACCTCTTTTTATACCAGCTTTATTAGCAGGAGAATTGTCTTCAACATTGAGTACAAGTGCTCCATTTTTACTATCATATATATCTTTTAAATCATTCGTCAAGTCGGAAATAGCAACTCCAATATACCCTCTATCAATTTTACCATCTTTAATAAGTGTTGTAGCTATATCTTTGACCATCTTTGAAGGTATAGCAAAGCCTATACCATTGTTTCCACCACTTCTTGAAAGAATAGCACTATTTATCCCTATAAGTGCACCACGGCTGTCTACAAGTGCACCACCGGAGTTCCCTGGATTTATTGATGCATCTGTTTGTATAAAGTTTTCATATTGGTTAAGTCCAATTCCACTTTTATTTAAAGCTGAAACAATTCCTTGTGTGACAGAACCTCCAACACCAAAAGGATTTCCTATAGCAAATACCATATCTCCTTCTTGAAGGTTATTAGAGTTTCCAAATTTTGCTGCTTGCAGATCTTTGGCATCTATTTTTATAACTGCTAAGTCAGTTTTTGGATCTAGTCCTATAATTTTGGCTTTATACTCTTTTGTTTCATTAATAAGCGTAACTATAATCTCGTCTGCATCTTCGACTACATGATTGTTCGTTATAATATACCCATCTTGAGAAATTATAACACCTGAGCCCAAGGAATGTGCTTGTCTCTTTTGTGGGGCTGTATTGGGCAATCTATTTCCAAAAAAATCTTTAAATAGAGGATTGTTTAACATTTGATTGAGTTGATTGTTTTGATCAATAGTTTTAGTTGTAGATATATTAACTACACTATGCTTTACCTCTTTAATCGAATTATGATAAGAGAGTATTGTGTTTTTGTTTGATGGATCAAGTCTCTTTGGATTGTCTGGCATACTAGCTATGTCTATGCTTCCTGCAAATAGAGCTATTGCTGTAATACTAGAAATTAAAATTATTTTTTTCATTGTACTGTCTCCTTTGTTTTTTGTATTATAAACCAATGAAGTTAATAGTAAGTAAATATTTGGTAACACTTAGTAAGTTGATTGACTAAGACTAAACTTTTATGCTATAATATATATAAGATTAACACATAGGAATTAAGGATGAGCAAGAGTTTATACGATACTTTGGGGGTTACTCAGGGTGCTAGTGCCGATGAAATAAAAAAAGCATATCGAAGATTGGCAAGAAAATACCATCCTGATATCAACAAAGAAAAAGATGCTGAGGATAAGTTTAAAGAGATTAATGCAGCATATGAAATACTAAGTGATAACAGTAAAAAAGCGCAGTATGATCAATATGGTGATAATATGTTTGGTGGTCAAAATTTTCATGATTTTGCCCAAGGGCAAGGTGGTGCTAACCTTGATGACATTATCAGAAGTATGTTTGGTGGTGGAGGAATGGGTGGCATGAATGGTGGTTTTGGAGGATTTAGTTCTAGTGGCTTTGGAGGTGGGGGCTTTGGAATGCCTGATCTTGATGTCAGTGCTAGAATAACAATAGCTTTTAATGTTGCTGTTTTAGGTGGTAAACATTCAGTAAATTATGCTGGTGAAAGTTTTGATGTTAAGATTCCCGCAGGAATCAAAGATGGAGAAAAACTCCGTATACGAAGTAAAGGGAAAAGCTACCAAGGACAAAGAGGTGATTTGATTCTTAGTGTAGAGGTAAGTGAGAGTCCAGAATATGAAAGAGAAGGAAGTGACTTGATTAAAGTTATAGATATTCCTCTTAAAACAGCACTCTTTAGTGGCAAAATCACAGTAGAAACTCTCTATAAAGAGATAACTTTGAAGATCAAAGCAGGGACTAAAAATAACCAAAAATTTAGAGTTAAAGAGTATGGAGCGATGAATAGAAAAGCTGGGACTAAAGGCGATTTGTATTTAAAGGCTAACATAATCAATCCAAGTATTGAAGATTTGGATAAAGATTTAGTGAAACTAATGGAAGATAAATTACCGGAATAATGCTAGTAAGGATAAAATATGATACATGGATATGATGAACCAGTATATCTCATAAGCGTTGTGGCTAAAGTTTTGACAATTCACCCACAAACTCTGCGTCAATACGAAAGAGAAGGGCTCGTAATGCCATCTCGTACAGATGGAAAAATGCGTTTATACTCACAAAGAAATATTGATAGAATCAAAATGATACTAAGACTCACTAGAGATTTAGGTGTAAATCTTGCTGGCGTTGATGTCGTTATGCAACTCAAAGAACAATTAGATGAGTATGAAGCTACTATTGATGAGTTAAAAGAAGAAATTCATCTATTAAAAGGTGGACACAAAACACAAAATCAACTCGTAAAGAGACAAACTAGTTATGATATTATTCTTTTTGGAGAATAAAATGATTATTAATGGATAATTTACTTATAATAATTTTAGTAACTACAGCTGTCGCAACATTTTTAAATCTTTTTTTAAAACGATTTAATATTCCTACAATTATAGGATATATACTCACAGGAACTCTTATTACTTATATTTTTTCATTGCGTAGTAATGATGATTTAATCCATGTAGCAGAATTTGGAATAGTCTTTTTAATGTTTACTATTGGATTAGAGTTTTCTATAAGACATTTGATGAGCATGAAAAAAGAAGTTTTTTTTAATGGTTCAGTTCAAGTGCTTTTGACAGGAGGAATATTTTCTTTAATTTCTCAATATATATTTGGAATTGAACAAAAAAGTGCTATTATTATTGGTTTTGCATTTGCCTTATCTTCAACGGCAATAGTTTTAAAAATACTCAATGATAATGGTAACATACATACAATTTATGGTAGAAAAGTTTTAGGGATTTTACTTTTTCAAGATATCGCTGTAATACCTTTGCTACTTATGATAAATATTTTTGCTACAACGGGTAGTACAATATCTTCACTATTGTGGGAAACATGTGTCAGTGCTATTATTGTTTTGGGATTACTTTTTATAATTGGTAAGTACTTTTTAAACTCATTTTTTGCAAAAGTTGTTTCATCTGATAGTGAAGAGATATTTATAGCTTCAATTTTATTGATAGTTGTTGGAGCATCTTATTTGGCTCATGCATTTGGATTTACTTATTCACTAGGAGCTTTTATTGCTGGTATGATGATTGCTGAAACGAAGTATAAGCATCAAGTTGAAGCTGATTTGATTCCATTTCGCGATATATTATTGGGTTTGTTTTTTATAACTATAGGAATGCAAATTGATATTTCTATAATACAGACTTATTTTATAGAAATCATTGCTTTATTAGTATCTGTTATGCTTATAAAAACAATTGTCATATTTGTACTTTTATCATTTTATGTTAATAAAAGAATTTCTTTAAAATCAGCTCTTTCTATTTCTCAAGTTGGTGAGTTTTCTTTAGCAGTATTTGCTCTAGCAAGTTCAAGCTCACTCATAGAGCCAGTTACAAATCAAGTCCTTATCGTAATGGTTACATTGTCAATGGTACTAACACCATTTTTACTTAAAAATGTAAAGTTTATTGCAGATCGACTTATCAAAGAAGAAGCAACAAATGAACATATTATCTGTTCATCAGGATTAAATGACCATATTATAGTTTGTGGTTATGGAAAACTAGGGCAAGAGATAGTTTATAGGTTAAAAAAGACGGATGTTAAATATCTTGTTATAGAGCATGATATCAATTTGGTACAGTTAGGGAAGAGTAGGAATGAACCTGTTTTTTTTGGTAATGCAGCTATGAAAAGTATCATGACACAATGTGGGGTTGAAAGTTGTAAATCTGTTATAGTAGCTATAAATAATGAAAAAAAACTAAGACTCATTTGTGAATTATTAAATTCATTTGATAAACCAATCAATAGTATTGTAAAAGTAGCAGACTATGAAGAAAAAAAACTATTAGAAGACTTACATGTAAAGCATATTGTAAACGAAGGAAGAGAAGTCGCAAAATCACTTATAAAAGAAGCTTTAGTTTAATGTTTCAAATAGATAATCCTAAAAATAATTATAAAAATGTGATTCATGCATTTTTTTTATCCCTTGCTATAACGATAGCAGAACCTTCAACTATTCTTCCTTTAATGGTTCACCATTTTAGTGATAGCGCTATCATAGTCGGTCTGTTCGTTTCACTTTTAAGAGGTGGTGCTATCGCAGTTCAGCTTTATGCGGCTTTTCATGCACAAGCATACAAAAAAGTTTTACCCTATTTAAAAAAAGTTTTTTTCTTTCGATTTATTAGTTGGTTTTTTATAGGATTTAGCATATTTATATTTGGTGATGAAAGTCCAACTATAACTCTTTTTTGTATAGGAATTGGGCTCTTTTTCTTCTCTTTCTCTGCAGGCTTTGGTGCGATTTATTTTAAAGAACTCCAAGCAAAATTATTTAGCAAAAGATATCGTGGTAAAACTATGGCAAATAGACAAATTGCAGGTTCATTTGCTTCTATTATAAGTGGTGGAATTACAGGTTATGTCCTCTCTGAGTTTCAAGCTCCAATGAATTATGCTTATCTTTTTATGCTAAGCAGCTTTTTGATGCTGATAGGATTTATAGCTTTTGTAAGTATGGATGAGCCAGAAAAAGAAAATGTTACGATAAAAGAAAAAAGTTTTAAACTTTTTATGAAAAATTCAATAGAGATTTTAAAAAATGACAATAGACTAAAACAGCAAATTATAGTTATATTTTTAGGATATAGCTACTTTCTAGCTATGCCCTTCGTAATTTTGAATGCAAATAAAACATTTACTCTCACAGGATGGATGCTTGGTGGATTTATAGCTGTTCAAATGATAGGTAGTATTCTTGGAAGCTCATTTGTTTGGAGAAAAATACATGACTATGAAAAGATGTTGTCTTTGAGTTTTGTATTTGCTATATCTTCTTTTGTGATTGCACTTTTTGCTTACGATATATATACTTATGCTTTGGTATTCCTCTTCTTTGGTATATCTATTGATGGTTTTAGTATTGCTGGGATGAACTTGGTTATAGAGATTGCACCAGAAGAGAAGAGGCCAACATACACAGCTTTACAAACTACGATAACATCGTTTGGACTATTTTTCCCTATATTAGGCGGTGTACTACTAAAGTATGTATCTAGCTATGCTTTTATATATATTTTGACAATTATACTTTTATCTATAGGTTATTTTTTAAGTAGAAGATTTGATAAAGTATAGAAGAGAGGGATTTCCCCTCTCTTTTTTATTCATATAGTCCACTACTTAAGTATCGCTCACCAGTATCGCAAAGAATAGTTACTATGTTTTTACCTTTAAATTCAGCTTTAGAAGCTATTACTTTAGCAGCATATACATTAGCTCCAGCAGAAATCCCAACTAAAAGTCCTTCTTCTTTAGCTAATGCTCTTGATGTTGCAACAGCATCTTCATAGCTAACTTGTAATACTTCATCATATACATTTGTATCAAGGACATCAGGAACAAATCCTGCTCCAATCCCTTGTATTTTATGAGGTCCTGGTTTACCACCACTTAAAACAGGTGATAGATTTGGCTCTACTGCTATAACTTTTATATTAGGATTTTTCTTTTTAAGAGCGGATCCTACACCCATGACAGTTCCACCAGTTCCTACTGCTGCAATGAAAACATCTATTTTTCCATCTGTATCAGTCCAAATCTCTTCAGCTGTAGTTTTTACATGTATAGCTGGATTTGCTTTGTTATTAAACTGTTGAGGCACATATGAATTAGGTGTTTGAATTGCTAGCTCATTTGCTTTATCAACAGCGCCTTTCATCCCAAGTGGTGGCTCAGTTAGTACTAGTTCAGCTCCAAGAGCAGATAAAAGTTTTCGTCTTTCAATACTCATAGAACTTGGCATGGTTAGTATAAGTTTTAAGCCATAACTAGCACATATAGAAGCTAGTCCAATACCTGTATTACCACTAGTTGGCTCTATAATAATAGAATCTTTAGTTATTAATTTTTTATCTAAGGCATCTTTTATCATATTAAAAGCTATACGGTCTTTTACCGAATGAGTTGGGTTCAAAAATTCACATTTTCCTAGTATTGTTGAGCTTGTTTCATCTGACACTCTGTTTAGTTTTACTAAAGGAGTATTTCCTATAAGTCCTGTTACATTTTGTGCATATTTCATTGTTTCTCCTTAAATACTATAATTTAATTGACTCGCAATTTTTTCTTGATATTCTTGTAATTCTAAAAGAGATATATCAAATATCTTTTCTAGTTTTTCATTGCTCTCTTTGTAAAACAAATTTATTGCAGGGTTACTTTCTAGTTGTTCTACAATATGAAGATTACCTTCGAGTGCAATCAAAACATCTTTTACAAATATTTCATTTGCTTTTTTTGCTAAAAGATAACCACCATGAGCACCTCTTATACTTGTTACAAGTCCTGCTTTTCTTAAGACTACCAAGAGCTGTTCTAGGTAGTTTTGGGGGATTCCAGCACTTGCTGAAATCTCTTTGATTTGTGTAGGTTTATCTGTTTTTTTTAGTGATAACTCATACATGGCACTTAAACCGTACATACCTTTTGTTGAAAGTAGGGACATTATCCTATTGCCTGCTCTAAATCAGCGATTAAATCAGCTGGATTCTCTAGACCTATACTCAAACGAATTAGTCCTTGTTTTATTCCTGAAGCCTCAAGTTCATCAGCAGGAACTTGCATATGCGTTGTACTTGCTGGATGAGTTATGATAGACTTTGAATCGCCAATATTAACAACAACGGAAAATATTTCTGTGCTATTTAAAATATTTTTTGCACTATCAAAATCTTCAACTTCAAAGCTAAGAAGTCCAGAAGTCAGTCCATCTTTAAAGTACTTCACAGCTCTTTCATTTTGCTCGTCACCTTCAAGTCCTGGATAAGATACTTTTTTTACTTTAGGATGATTTTTGAGATACTTTGCAACTTCTAGTGCATTTTTAGAGTGCTCTTTCATCCTTACATGTAAAGTTTCTAGTCCTTGAATCAATAACCAAGAATTAAAAGGTGCCGGAGTAGCTCCAATATCACGAAGAAGAGATAATCTAGCTCTTAATGTAAACAATGGAAATGGAAGCTGTGCATAAACAAGACCATGATAGCTCTCATCTGGTTCGTTAAACTGTGGATATCTTGCATTTCCTATTAGTTTGTCATTTAGTCCTTTTCTAGCAACTAAAATACCACCAAGAGCAAGTCCCTGACCTGTAGTGTATTTGCTTGTACTATGTACAACAACATCTACACCATAACTTATTGGTTGAAAAAGTATTGGAGTTGCTACAGTGTTGTCACATATAGTTACTATATTGTGTTTGTTTGCAACTTCAACTATCTTTTCAACATTTGGAATAGCAATTTGTGGATTTGATAGTGATTCAAAAAATATTGCTTTTGTTTTATCGTCTATTAAATCCTCCAAATTATCTGCACTATCACTATCAAAAGTCTTTGCTGTGATGCCAAATCTTTTAAGAGTGTGTGTAAGAAGGGTAGTTGAGCCACCATAAACTTTTTTAGCAACGATGATGTTATCACCAGCTTCTGCTAAGTTTGCAACTGAAAAGAAGATTGCAGATTGTCCACTTGCTGTTGCAAGAGCGGCTTCCCCACCTTCAACTGCAGCAAATCTATTTTCAAATACTTCTGTTGTTGGATTATTAAGTCTTGTATATATTGGTCCAAGCTCAGCAAGTGCAAAACGGTTTGCAGCAGTTTCTGCTGTACCAAAATCAAATGCTGTAGTTTGGTAAAGAGGTACAGCCATTGCTCCTGCTGTATCTTTGTCATATCCGTAGTGTAAAGCCAATGTTTCTTGTGTCATTTTTTCGTCCTTTTTAAAATATTAGTGAAAGTATAGGATAATTTTTCTATAATGTCAAGTAAGTTGATAGACAAACTATAAAATAAAACAGAAAGCCCTAAAAACAGGGATTAATATACTTGAGTGATTTAGTCATATATCTTTGTATTGAAAAATAACTTTAATTCTACTATAATTGTCCTCTAAGCTTTAGGGGTGTCATTTGACTGAGATTATACCCTCAAGACCTGATCTAGTTGATACTAGCGTAGGAAAAAGTTACTTCTGTTAAGATAACTCTTGACTATCTTTAAGCTTAAATATTTTAATAAGGATTCTAATGAACGCTTCATTAGTATATATTGGGCTATTCGTTTCTATATTTGTATTTGTTGCATTTGCATATATATCTTATGTAACTGCAAAAAACTCTGATTCTTCTATCATTAAGTACAAAAATGCTGTTTCTTCGTCACTTGGAGTTAGTACACTCACTGCATCTGCATTGGGTATTTGGATACTGTTTTCACCACCGTCTTCTGCACTTTTTGGTGGGATGGCAAGTGTTTTAGGTTATGCTTTAGCATCTACATTACCACTCTTGTCTTTGGCTTTTTTAGGGACTAGATTAAGAGAAGCAATGCCAGAGGCATCATCTCTAATCGAGTATACGGAAGTTAAGCTAGGTACTTCTTATAGAAACTTATTACTTGTTTGTAGTATTTTCTATATGTTTATATTTTTATGTGCTGAGATGACAGCTGTTGCAAAGGTTTTAGAATCTTATGGTTCTATTTCACTTGGATTAGGTGCGTTTATCATTTTGGTTTCTGCTTTGTCATACTCATTACTTGGAGGTTTAAGACTTTCCATAAAGACTGATCTAATCCAGTTTGTATTGATTGCTGCTACTCTTGTACTTTTCTTTTATGTGATTCCATGGGGAGAGAGTTTAAACTCAATAAATTTAGTAGAAGAGGTTAAAAAAGACTTCACAAACTTTAACTCGGTTGCCTTTGGTTTAACTCTTATAGTCGCTGTTTTATGTACGGAAGTTTTTAATCACTCAACTTGGCAACGAGTTTATGCACTTAAAGATGATGCTGTTAAAAAGAGTTTTATCATATCTGCTTCAATCGTTTTTGTAGTGATTTTTATCCTTGGTTTGAGTGGAATATTTGCAAAGAGTACTGGTTTGTTAGGCTCTGATGCCAATCTTGCTCTCTTTGACTTACTAAATTTATCAAGTCCAGTTATGATAGTTCTTTTGATAGTGCTTGTTGTTTCCCTCGTTCTTTCATCTTCTGATACACTTTTAAATGGTATCGCTTCATTGTTTATATTAAATAAAGAAGAAAACAGTAAAAATCTTAGATTTTATAGAGTTATGATGGTTGTAACTTGTATCCCTGTTTACTATATAGCTTCAAAGGGTTATGATGTATTTTATATGTTCTTAATCACTGATTTGATTTGTTGTGCTCTTATAGGCCCTGCAATTTTCGCAATATTGGGTAAAAAAGAGTATAAAAACTCATTTTTAGTAGGTATCATATCTTTAGTAGTGGGAGCTTTACTTTTTCCTGGAGTTGATTTTACTGATGGTATCTTAGTGAGACTACTTGGAGGAGCAAGCGAAGTAAATGAACTTTTCGCTGCAAATCAACTGTTTTTCTCTTTTGTGATAACAGTTTTTTTATCTTTTTCTCTTACCTCTTTATTTTCTGTAAAAAGTAACTAATATATAAAACCGTGGGATTTAATCCCTGCGGTAATTTTCTTTATATTTTCAACTTAAAACCAATTTGATTTAAGGAACTTTATGTTCTTTTAATACGATATTTGACAAATCATCATACAAAGTGTTCTGTTATTTGCTTTTTCCTGATTAAAAGAACACTAAATTTTTAAGAAAACTCATTATAATTATAACCATATTTTACAGGTTCCCCTTTATTAGGGCTTTTATGTTACAAATAAACGACACTTTTAATGTGAGTTAATTGTTAAATTTAGAGCTGTTTGTGTTATAATGTTCGTTGAATAAATAGTTGTTCGAACGCTTCGCATTCGAACAACGGGCGCGCGGGCTGAACACCCACTTATTGCCCGATGCCACAGCATCGAACAAC
>Ga0193951_1000256_pt1 | contig 24837 bp, 17 predicted proteins | sample BB_2_MG_FD_140370 | JGI IMG/M metagenome (GOLD analysis project Ga0193951, IMG submission 140370) | Microbial mat bacterial communities from the Broadkill River, Lewes, Delaware, United States - BB_2_MG | ecosystem: Environmental > Aquatic > Freshwater > River > Microbial mats | place: USA...
GTTGTTGTTTCTGGCTCTATTAAATCGCGATTTTTCGTCCATCCAGACGTAAAAGGCATAAACTTGATCCAGCCATTACGACTAAATATTTTCATAAATATAACGCCACATGACGAGAACAACTGAAACAATTGAGGTCTTTTAGCTAATTGGCCAAAAAACTTAACAACAAAACGATTGGTTAGTGGCTCATACTTTTTCTGCCACGATTGTGCACGCAGCGAGCGTAATAATTTAGGAAGAGGAATATTAACAGGACAAACATCTTCACAGCGCCCGTTCATGGTACAAGCATGAGTTTGTTTATTGGCGACTTCAAGGCTTTGTAAATGAGGCGTAAGTACCGATCCCATAGGTCCAGGATATACAGAGCCATAAGCATGTCCGCCAATATGTTTATATACCACACAATGATTCATACAAGCTCCGCAACGAATACAGCGCAGCATTTCTTCCATGCCTTCAGCGAGCATTTTTGTTCGACCATTATCAACTAAAACAATGTGACATTCTTCAGGTCCGTCAGCATCGTTCTTTCTTTTGGGACCATTATGAAAAGTTATATATTGCGTGATATCTGCGCCAGTAGCAGAGCGTGTTAACAAACGTAATAAAGGGATTGCATGTGCCATTGATGGTACAAGCTTCTCAATACCTGCAGTAACTATGTGTACTTTAGGTGGAGTAATTGTTAGCTCAGCATTACCTTCATTGGTTACTGTACAAGAAGAGCCACTGTCGGCAAGTAAGAAATTAGAGCCACTAATGCCAATATCAGATGTTAAAAACTTAGTGCGCAGATCCCTACGTGCACTTCTTACCAGATCAGTAATTTCTTCTGAATAAGTTGGATCGCTATGAAACTCCCTAAAAAGTTTAACAACGTCTTCCCTGCTTCTATGCATAGCAGGCCAAATGATATGAGATGGAGGATCACCCGCCAGTTGAATAATATGTTCGGCAAGATCGGTTTCAATGCGCTCCATCTCTGAATTATCAAAAGCGTGTGTTAAGCCTATTTCTTCGCCCAACATAGATTTGCTACGAGTTACTTTTTTAGCTTTGTGTTCACGGCAGATATCTAACACAATTTTTGAAGCTTCTTCAGCAGTACTCGCCCAATGAACAATAGTACCTTGAGCTAAAGCATTTTTTTCAAATTCAGCCAAATAATGATCCATATGCTTAATGGTATGGTCTTTAACTTTTTGACCTTGTGCTCGTGCTTTTTCAAATTCAGGAAAGTTGGCAATAGCATCAGTACGTTTTGCTTCAGCTTTGTCGGTTGTACGCCTGATGATCATTTTTAAATCAGGTTGCGCCAAAGCATCAGTAACATTTTGAGTAAAATTTTCAGGTTTATTAGCTTGCATCGTTAGCCCCTATAATCTTTGGTGCTAAACCCGCTAAAACTTCAGCGGTATGCAATGCTGTAATTTTTTGATTACCTTCTCGATTAAGCTTTCCAGCGATGTTCATTAAACATCCCATATCGCCACCAAGTAAATAATCAGCGTCAGCAGCAACAACATTCTCTACTTTTTCGCTAACAATGGCGTTAGATATGTCTGAATATTTAACACAAAATGTTCCACCAAAACCACAGCATTCAGAATGACCATTCAATGGTTTATGCTCTAAACCTTTAACGGTAGAAAGCATTTCTCTTGGTTGCTCGTAAACATTAAGAGAACGGTAACCAGAGCAACTATCGTGATAAGTGAATGTCCCATCAAGTTCAACACCTTTCGGTTTGAAATTACATACATCAACTAAAAATGAGAGTAGTTCATGAGTTCTGTCAGCTAAATGTTGAGCTCTTGCTTGCCAACCTGGTTGCTCTTTAAATACTTCTATAAAGTTCTTTTTGATCATTGAAGCACATGAACCCGAAGGTAAAATAACATAATCAAATTCTTCAAACTGTTCGATAACTTGATAAGCGATTTGACGAGTACCTTCATCGTCACCTGAATTAAATGCGGGTTGTCCACAGCAAGATTGAGCTGCTGGAACTTCAACAGTACAACCTGCTTGCTCAAGCAAAGTGATGGAAGCAAAACCTACTGAAGGACGCATTGTATTTACCAAACAGGTAACAAATAGTCCGACTCTCTTCTCGGAAATATTTAAACATTCAATCGTATTAGATTGATTAGCGTCAGTATAATTATTTTTGTCAGACATTTATCCGCCCTTATTCTACGAAGGTAATTTGGATATAGATTCAATATCCATCTACTTGAACAATTTAGTATGAAACACAGACAAAAGTATTATTATTTATAATACCCTACGTCGTTTCTCCTATATGAGCAATATACTCTGTTGGCATTTACCTGTATATTCGCAATAGAAAAACAAACTATTTCCATTTTAAACATAATGAGTTTGATATGAACGGTGCATCTGAGTTAGCAATTTTTGCTGTAGTAGTAGAAGAGAAGTCTTTTAGCCTGGCAGCTCAAAAAACAGGTTTGTCCAAAACCGTTGTTAGTAAAAAAATATCGGCACTAGAAAAACAGTTAAATACACAGCTACTTTATAGAACCACTCGAAAGCTTAGTCTTACTGACGCAGGTAAATTACTTTATAAACATGCAAAAGGTATTAACCAGCAAGCAAATGATGCTTTTACCGCGGTTAACGAGTTATCTAAAGACATTTCTGGTCATATTACAATGTCTGTACCGACCATTTCAGGTGAGTTATTACTGGCAGAGTTAGTATCAAGTTTTTGCAAAACCTACCCTAAAATCACCATTGAATTACGACTTGAAAATAAGCTTATCGACTTAGTTGAAGAAGGTGTTGATTTAGCTATAAGAACAGCTGTACTAGAGGATTCTTCCCTTATAGCTGTGCCTTTATTGGAATCTAATTGGATTGTCTGTGCTTCACCCGAGTATTTAAAAGCGAATAAAGCATTAAATACAATTGATGATCTGAAACGCCATAACTGCCTTTGCTACGATCTACAAGCAAATGGTAGTAATGAGTGGCGCTTTGATGACAATGGCGAGCAAAAATCAATATTAGTAAGAGGCTGTATGTCTTCAAATAATGCTTATTCTTTAAAAAAAGCAGCTATGAATGATATTGGGATTATTTATGTGCCTAAATGTAGTGTTTATGAAGAATTACAAGCAGGTTTATTGGTCAATGTGCTGAGCGCTTATAAGGCACGTTCGCTAGGGGTTTTTGCTGTTTATCCCTACACGCGATATAAACCTGAAAAGCTAACCTTACTTATTGAGCATATTAAGCAAGGCTATCAAGATTTGGAGCATTATTTTGAATAACGTTCTCCTCAGAAGACTCAGCCCTTTACTGTATAATTTAGTGTAAAGTATTTTTAAAATACAATTTATTGCTATAAAGGGTGTTTTTAGACAAAAAAAACATATTTTTAGGTTAAATAATGTCTAAAAATCGTGATCTATATAGATCTTTATTAAAGAATAAATATACACTTAACTATAGAGTACAACTAGAAAATCATTTAATGAAAAGGAAGTTAAACTTGAAAACACAAACCTACCTTTTTAAGCAATCAATAAATCGAATGTTACAGCACATTGAAGCTCTTCCAGAAGGACAAAGTGTTATGGCTAATGATATTGAACTTACCAAGTTATTAGGTATAAGCCGTACTACAGTAAGATCTTGTATTGAGCATTTATGTGAAATTGGTTTAGTAAAACGAGACGGCGTAAATAAAGTTGTACTTCGCAAGCCAGTACCAGATGATTATTTCGATATAAAAGATACTAATTCAACGAAAGATGCACAAATAGAAAAGTATTTTCTTGGACTAATTAATACAGGACAGCTACTTCCAGGTGATCGTTTCTCTGAATTAAGCCTATCTAAAAGCTCAGGCTGTACTACCATTACCGTGCGTGAATTTCTTATAAAATTCTCTAATAATGGCTTGATCGAAAAGATCCCACGAGGTCGCTGGAGAATGGTGAAATTTGATAAAGATTTTGCCAGAGAATTAGTTTCATTCCGCCACATGGTAGAAATGAAAGCGATTACTGACTTATTAAAAGTACCTAAAGAAGATCCTATTTGGGAAGAACTAAATGATTTGCTTATACAACATAAAGAAGTAAGAGCAGATATGGAAAACCGTTACTTAGAGTTTCCAGATTTAGATAAAGCGTTGCATCATAAGATTAAACAAAGCACGAGAAATCGCTTTACTGATCAGTTTTACGATATTGTTTCTTTTGTTTGTCATTACCATTATCAATGGGACAAAACAGGTGAACTTGAACGTTTTACTGTTGCTATCGACGAACATATCGACTTATTGAACAATTTAGTAACTCATAACACCGCAGGTTCAGTACTTAGTATGGAAAAACATTTAGGTACTGCTGAAGAAACCTTATTACGAAGTGTTCATGGTTTAGATAGCTAACCAGTTTAGCTAAGCTTTTAATTAAGCTATTTCAAATTCAAAAAATCCCCTGTGCTTATTAAGCTCAGGGGATTTTTATAACTATTACATTTAAGCTTTTATAGGCTTAGCTATTTTTAAGCTTTGTAGCGTTCAACATTTTGTAGTTGCTCACCTAAACCTGTAATACCTAAACGCATAGTATCACCTTCTTTAAGGTATTTAGGTGGGTTAAAACCTAAACCTACACCAGGAGGTGTACCTGTACTAATAATATCACCCGGTTGTAAGCTCATAAATTGACTGATGTAAGAAATCAAAAATGGAACTTTATACACCATAGTACGTGTATTACCATCTTGTACACGTTCACCATTAACCTCTAACCATATGTCTAATTCATTATAATTTATTACTTCATCAGCAGTTACTAAATATGGACCAATAGGTCCAAAAGTGTCACACCCTTTGCCTTTACACCATTGGCCTTCTTTTTCTATCTGAAATTCACGCTCAGATAAATCATTAATCACACAATAACCTGCGATATAATCTTCAGCATCTTCTTCAGAGACATATTTCGCTTCTTTACCAATAACTACACCTAGCTCAACTTCCCAATCTGATTTTGTAGATTGTGGCGGCATAAGTACAGTATCGTTTGGTCCAACAATTGATGATGTAGCTTTCATAAATAATACAGGCTCAGATGGAACAACCATACCCGATTCGGCTGCATGATCTGCATAGTTCAAACCAACACAAATAAACTTACCAACACGTGCAATAGGCTGACCAATGCGAGTATTACTGTCGATGGCAGGTAGCGTACTAAGATCTAGGCTTGCTATTTTTTCAGCATCGCCATTAGTGAAAGAATCACCATCAAGATCTGCAATATAAGCTGATAAATCTCTAATGACACCATTTTCATCTAATATTGCTGGCTTCTCTTGTCCAACGTTTCCAACTCTCATTAATTTCATTTTATTTTCCTATTACAGTTTTAAATTGAATTTTACAGTCACACACATTAATTATTTGAGTGTGAAAATTTGTTCCATTAACATCCACTTTTCATCGCCTTTAGCCCAAGGTAGTTTTTGTTGAAATCTCCACATGAGTTCTTCCCATGCAATCACTTTTGGATTCGTTAAATCGGCTTGTTCTTTTGAGGTAAAAGAGAATTCATTATTCACATCCATGATCATGAACAAACGATTACCTACAAGGTATATATCTAAATTTTCTATGCCTGATGACTTAATACTTTCTATAATTTCAGGCCAAACATTTCCTGCACTATGATGCGCTTTATAATCCTCAATCAATTGAGGATCATCTTTAAGATCTAAAGCAAAACAATGGCGAGTCGTCATAGTATTTTTATCCTTTTACTGAGCTAATTGTCGTTGCGAGCGTTTACCGTAAATAGCGATAACAACAAAACAGATTAAAGGTAAGATAAATGACGCTTTAGTTGCTGAAAATCCATCAAATACCACTTTCATATCAATAATTGACGCTTGTGCCATAGGTAAGAAAGTACCACCAACAATCGCCATAATAAGTCCGGCTGCACCTAGTTTTGCATCATCGCCTGTACCTGTTAATGCAATACCGTAAATGGTTGGAAACATTAAAGACATACATGCTGAAATACCCACAAGAGAATAAACACCAATAACCCCTTCAAGGAAAATAGTACCTGCAGAAAAGAAAATACCACCCGCAGCCAATACCATTAATAACTTACCTGAGTTAATAAACTTTAATAACGCGGTACATACAAAGCGACTTAAACAAAAGATGATCATGGCGTAAATATTTAGCATTTGAGATTTAGCTTCAGCAGCTTGTTCGGCCATTCCCATTTTTACAAATACTTCAGTGCCGTAATGAATGATAAAGGTCCAACACATAATTTGTGCGCCAACATAAAATACTTGAGCAATAACACCTTCTCGGTAGTTTTGATTAGCTAATAAGCGTTTGAATGTACCTCGTATATCTAAGCTTTCAGACTTTTCTTCTGTGCGTGGCATTTTCTTAAGCGCGATAACCAAAAGCATGATAAACACAACAATACCAATGGCTAAATAAGGATTACGAATAACCTCAAGGTCGTTAGCTGTTATGGCTGATAACTGTTCTAAAGCGCCATCTGAACCGTCAGCTGCTAAAGCTCTGCGCTCTGCGTCTGTTGTAGGGTTTAGCTTTTGAATAATAAATTGTGTTGCCACAAACATACCTAACAAAGAGCCTACAGGGTTAAAAGCTTGTGCTAAATTTAAGCGCTGCGTTGCAGTAGATGCTGGCCCCATAGATAAAACATAAGGGTTTGCACTTGTTTCTAAAAACGATAAGCCACAAGTCATAACAAAGAAGGCTAATAAAAACGGTGCAAATGCTTGTGCACCGGCAGCAGGAATAAATAAGAAGGCTCCAAGTGCGTAGAAGCCTAAACCAACAATTAAACCCGCTTTATAAGAAAACTTCTTAATAAAAAGTGCCGCTGGAATGGCCATAGCCCCATAACCACCATAAAAAGCCACCTGAACCCAAGTACCTTCGGCAACAGACATCTGTAATACTTTTGAAAAAGCATTCACTAATGGATTAGTAATATCATTAGCAAATCCCCATAAAGGGAAACACAAGGTAATTAAGATGAAAGGTATTAAATAGGCTTTAGGTACAAGCTCATCAGCGTTAGATGTAGTGTGTGATTCAACTAACTTTTCATCATTATTAATCGTTACAGCGGGATCATTCATAGTGTGACCTTATTATAATTATGTTATTTTCTTATTTTGATTTTAGTTATTTAGCGTGACAAAACCACCATCAATAGGGAAGTTACTACCCGTAATAAAGGCTGCTTCATCAGAACATAAATAAAGGATCAACCCCGAGATCTCCTCAACTTGCCCCATACGTCCAATAGGTTGAGATTTAGATAATTTTTCAAACATTTCAGCTTTATCATCTGGGTAATTCTTTTCTAAAAAATTGTCTACAAATGGCGTATGAACACGACCAGGTGCAATACAATTACAACGAATACCATCATTGATGTAATCTTTCGCAACAGAGTAAGTCATAGTTAATACTGCGCCTTTGCTCATTGAATAAGCAAAACGGTCCGCTATACCAACAGAAGAAGCCACTGAAGCTAAATTAATAATGACACCGCTTTTGTTTTTCTTCATAGAACCTATAGTTGCTGACATGAAGTTGTACGTACCTTTTACATTTACGTTATACAATCTATCTAAATCATCTTCTGAAGTGTTTTCTAGGTTACCCACATGAGCAATGCCTGCATTATTGATTAAAATATCAATGTTATGCTCTAACAAAATACCGTCAACTATCTCTTTTACCTGTGCATTTTTGCTAATATCACATTCATACGTGCTCGCTTTACCACCAAATACTTCAATCATCTCTTTAGTGTAATTTGCAGCTTCAAGATCTAGATCAACGATTAAAACATGAGCCCCCTCTTTCGCAAGTTTAATTGCTGTACTTTGCCCTATACCGCTACCTGCACCTGTGATTAAAGCAGTTTTTCCTTCAAATTTATTAGTCATATTTAAACCCTTTGCGATTATTTCTATAATTGATAAAAGTTTTGGGCGTTACCGGCCAAAATTAATTGTTGTTCATTTTTTGATAATGGAGCAATGAACTCCTCAGCTTGGTTTAACCAAGATTGATAACTTGATGATAAGTTCACTACAGGCCAATCACTTCCCCACATTAAACGCTCTGGACCAAAACAAATTAAAAGATGTTCTATATAAGGTGCGATTTGATCAAGATGAGGATTATGTCCTGCTTCGGTCACTAAACCTGAAAGTTTACAATAAGCTCTTGTTTCAGAAGCTATCAATGAAATTTTTTCAAACCATTCTTGTGATGAGCCTTTTTCTATAGGTGGCTTAGCACCATGATCGATGACCACTTTAAGATCTGGATATTTTTTCAATAAAAGATATAAAGAATCAAGATGCTTTGGCAGAACTAACGCATCAAAGGTTAATTCTTTATCTATTAAATACTCAAAAACGGGAACAAGTTCAGGTTTAAGCATCCAATCAACATCTTCAATATCCTGTAACATAGGCCTTATGCCTTTGAAAAAGTTGTTTTTATTGAAAATATCAAGCTGCGAAATAGCCTTGTCACTTGCCATGTCTACCCAACCAACAACACCAATCACAAAATCAGTATCGTCAGCTATGGTTAACATAAATTCTGTTTCTTCGATTGTAGGTGCTGCTTGCACTAACATTGTATTGTTTACATCAGACTGCTTTAACAAAGGTGAAAGATCACCAGGAAGAAAATCTCTGTAAAGAAGCTCTAATTCAGGTGTTAACCAATCATAGTCTCCACGAGATAGCTGCCAAAAATGCTGATGTGAATCAATACGAAACATAACTTAATCCAATGTAATTTAAGGTAATGTGCTAGGCACTGGAACGTCTGGATATAAAATTCCTGCGTCTTGTAATGCTGTCCAAAACTCAGCTGGAATTTTATGTTGCATTTGAGCAACCGTCGTTTCAACACGACTCGCGGAACTCAACCCAGGAATCACACTAACAACTGAAGGATGAGCTAATGGAAACTGCAACGCTGCGGCTGCAAGCGGTACATTATATTCATCACAAATATCTTCAATACGCGCTACGGTTTTAATCACATCTTGTGAAGCAGGTTCGTAATTGTAATGAGGTACGACACCTTCACGACGAACACCTGTAGCTAAAATACCTGAGTTGTAAGGTCCACCAAGTATGATAGAACTATTTTCTTTAACACAACGTGGTAAAAATGTTTGCAGCGATTCTTGCTCTAATAAAGTGTATCGACCCGCTAATAAGAAACAGTCAAAATGTCCATGTTCCATTGCTTGTTCACAAACTTCGTATTCATTTACGCCTAAACCAATAGCTGAAACCAAACCTTGTGAGCGCAGTTCATCCATTGCTTTATAACCACCTTCCATGGCAATTTTGAATAAACGGTCATGATCATCGCCATGAGTCACTCGACCAATATCATGCATGTATATAATATCGATTTTAGACAAACCTAAACGCTGCATACTGTGTTCGAATGAGCGCATCACACCATCGTATGAATAATCATATTTAGGCTCAAATGGCATAGGCGAGCAAAAACCATATTTATCTTCAGCTTTAGCACAAGGCTCTAAAATACGTCCAACTTTAGTTGAAAGAACATAACTTCTACTATCATAGCTTCTAAGTGCATCACCGACTCGACGTTCACTTAAGCCAAAACCATAGTATGGGGCTGTATCAAATTGATTTAATCCTAACTCCATGGCTTTAATAATACTTTCTTTAGCCGCACTATCTGGCATTGGACGGTATAAATTACCAAACGTTGCAGCACCAAAACCTAATTCGCTAACAACCAGTTTAGTATTTCCTATTTGTCTTTTATTAAACACTGTCATATCTCAACTATCGAATGGTTGGTAAACAAGAAGGTCCAACGCCTTCAAATTTTTTATACGTTAAAACAAATTCTTGATGGCCTAACTCTTCTGATTTAGAAGGATTTCCTTCTGCTACTTCAATAACAAGATCATATATTTCATTACCTACTTCTTGCACAGTCGCATCACCTGAAATTACTTTTCCTGCATTAATATCCATATCACCAGACATATTCTCGTAAGTTTCAGGATTAGCACAAACTTTAATAACCGGTGAAATTGCAGACCCCACAACAGAGCCCCTACCGGTAGTAAATAAAATAATGTGACAACCGGAAGCGATCATTTCGACAATTTCAGCGCTATCTACAATATTTGGAAAACCAAACATTGGATCGCCATCTGGTACAACATCCATTAAATACAAGCCACCTTGTGTTGGAATATCGCCAGGCTTAATTAAGCCATGTATTTTTGAACTCCCAGATTTAGCATACGCACCCATCGACTTTTCTTCTTGGGTAGACAAACCACCTTCAGCATTACCTGGTGCAAAGCTACCGTAACCCATATGAGTATAATATTGTTCAGCTTTTGCAACAGACCTCATTATTTCTTCACCTAGCTCAGGTGTTATGGCTCTTTCTGCCATAATTTGTTCACAACCAATCAACTCACCAGTTTCTTCGAACATACAAATAGCATCTTTTTCGATAAGTCTATCAAAACAATGGCCTACAGCAGGGTTTGCACCAATACCACTTGTGCCATCAGAACCGCCACAAATAGTACCAACGACTAATTCATTTAATTCCATTGGTACAGTTTCAAACTTATTAGCAGCAACTAACAACTCGTCTACTCTTTCTAAGCCAGATTCAATAGAAGTTTTAGTACCACCTGACTTTTGAATAACTAATGTTTCAACTGAACGGCCACTTTCTTCAATGGTATTAGCTAGTTGTTCGCGGTTAAAACCTTCACAACCTAAAGAAACAATAAGAACACCAGCTACATTAGGATGGGTACAAAGACCTTCCATTATTTTCAGGGAGTATTCGTTCGGGTAACAACCAGGAAAACCAATAAGTTGAACGTTGTCGTTATCGCCTTTATTAACAATAGCTCTGGCAACGTGGTGAGCACATTCTACTAAGTAGGTTACTAGCACAACATTTCTAATACCTTTACGGCCATCAGCTCTTAAAAAACCTTTCATTATTCTTCCCTTACTTTACTCTGGCGGGTATGACTAGAAATATAATCACTCTTCATATTGTGCATGTGAACATGCTCCCCAAGAGTAATATCTTTAATTGCTGAACCTATTGATACACCGTACTTAATGATTTTCTCACCTTTAAGAATTCCCTTTCTTGCAATCTTGTGGCCAACAGTAATATCAGCGCTCATTGCGATATCAATGCCTTCTACACTTGCTATCTCACCAACAAGAAGTTGTTTACAACAAACAAAAACATTATCTGCTTCATTCAATAAGACGAAATTTCTTTTCATCATTTTAATGTCCCAACTAAATTCTATTTATAACTACTACACTATTTAATTAGCAAAGTAACTGCCATAAACACACAAAACCTTATGTATCTAATTCAGTAGCAATTCGAATTTCAATTTAACCATTAAATAATAAACCGGTCAAACACTTTATGTTTTTCTATATATAAAAAAACAAACAATCCAATAAAAACATTTAATAATTAAAAGTAATGTTTAATTTATTATAATGATATAAATGATATTAAAAGCTAATAAAAAGGTTCTTTTAAGTCGGTATTTTTTCTCACGTATTCATTCCATAAAGAAAAAGTGCACAACCGAAATAACAACTATTTCATTTGTTTTCATACATAGAATAATCGTAACTTTAAAAGTTTCGGGAAAGGATGTAATTTATGAATAACAATATATAAAACTTGTATTAACTACGGATCTATTAGGCAGAGAGTGTTGATTTGATTATAATCATTAGACACATTAATAAACTTATGTTATGACCTTATAGAGCAGATAAATAAGGATACTTCAAGCATTAACTAGCTCTTAAGTTAATTCTTATTATGGCTATTTTTACTCCCTTTCTGAAAATTCACTACTATAAATCAGGCCATTACTTTCTATGTTAAAGAACCAAGATTTTGCAGTTAAGGGTAAAAAAGAAGTTAGTAGCATATTAGCTTCTTCTTTATCGATTGCTACTGTCAGTTTTTGCCACTTTCTCTGTGATGTATGACCTTTATCATTTGTATAATAAAGTGACGCTGAAGAGATATCATTCACACCGGTGACTTTAGTGCTTACTGTATGCTTCAATTTTTCTTGTTGATAAAAACTAACTAAAGGATTGTTTTTAATTACTTTCTGTGCGAATAGATAAGGTTCTTGAGGTTTCCAACCCGCATTATGTCCATGCTTTAAGTCAGGTTGAATACTCTGCACATGCTCAACAGTTAATAGTTTGTATGTATTAGCTTGACCGTCTAAAGAGAAATGAGCTTCTTTTAAACCCGTTAACCAAAACGTTGGATTTGCAAATCGATTAATTCTTAATGCGGGCTCCCATATATTTTTATAGGTTTCGTTATTTTTAAGGGCTTTACCGTATTGATTCGCCATACTATCAAGAAAACCACTACCATAAATAGGAATTGCGAAAGCAAAACGTTGATCAAAACCGATTACGGTTGAAGTAATAACACCTCCCCACGAAATACCTGACAAACCAATTTGTTCTGAATTTATCTCGTCAAACGAGCGCAATAAGTTATGAGCAGAAATAGTGGCGAATGTAGCATGATACATCCATTGATCAGTAATAGGTTGATCTGAATCATTATAAATGGCGTCTCTACTTGGACCACCATCTTCATGCTTTTGCCATTTAGGCTTTTTATTTCCGGTTAACCTACCAGTTTGACCTTCAACAGCAATGGATATTGCAGCAAAGCCGGCATCATTCCATTTTTGTATCCATGCTTTAAATGCGCTCCCCCCACCGCCATGGACTAAAACCATAGCAGGGAATGGCCCTGTTCCTTGAGGAGCTTTGTAGTAGGCAAATATACGTGTTGGTTTGTTACGATAGCGAGCACCATCAAAATATAATGATTCAAAACCATCTACTAACAATTGTTTTTTATAGATGTTTGGTGGTTTTTCAGTGTATTGTAAAGCAGTAAAACCTTCTAATAACGACTGAGCATATACTGTCGAAAAAAAGTTACAGCAAACGACTAACAAAAATTTAATAAAAGTAATCATTTTCCAACCAAAAATATTTATTTTTTATTTGAATGAAGTATTTCAAATAGACTTAATGTAATCGCACCTTTTAAAACATTTATTTAAATTAAAAATACATATGCCATATGCATGATACGATAAAATCATCAATTCCTATGGAAATCGAAAAGTATTATTATATAAAAAAATACACAAAATGTATTTGTATGTCAATAGTAAAAAATATATGAAGATAAATATTATTCAACTTCTGACACTATTTATGCCTTTCATTCACATTTGCGATGGATAGATTGCATAACACCTTAAATTTCCTCTATATATCTAACCATATGGTCCTGCAAAGAGATTTAATTATTTTAGTGTAGCCTAATAAAAAGTATGCTAAAAAAACAACTTATTTTTAAAAATTCGTAGTTTAGCGTTAAACGAATATCTTTTAACAAAACATACAACGATAGAAGGAGCCCATCTATGGAAGTATAGATACGCGCACCACAATTATCCACGAGAAGTTTACCTAATGTATCTGTAGTAAATACAATCGTTCTAGGGGATCCAGACAACATCCATCCTCTTGACAGGTTACCTATCGGGCAGCGCCTTGCTAAATTAGCCGCACGAGATACATTACATAAAAATATAGAAGGGCAAGGCTCTGTATTTAAAAAAGCTGAAATTTTTTATCTGAATATCACATTACATTTTGAACATGATGATGGGTTAATAACCAATAATTCTAAAGCGCCCGCTGAGTTTTAATTAGCAAACAACAATCAACAATGGGCTAAAGCTGAGGCGAAAATAGTCAATAATAAAAGTTGATTGCGGAAGGCAGATTTAGATGACTAATTAATAACGCTTTTACGATGCATTTATTAGTAAGATACAGGCAAAATAAGTGGCGGGCTACAACTACAGCCGATCACCCCTCCTGATACCAATTAATAACTTCATTTTCCACGTTAATAGTTAAGCTGTTTCTTTAATTTCTCCTCTGAAAAATCTGTGTCAGCCATAATAACCTCTAAAATAGGTTTATTTACAGCGCCTATCTGCTGTGTAGTCAACTTGCTTTTTATTGTTAGTTTTTAAATATTCCCTTTACACCATATAATTTATTAAATTTCTTTCCAACTCGGTGCTATGTTAGATACCCAATAACAAAGTGAATTTAGTTATGAATCGCTAAGGCTTTCTAAAACGAGTATATAACTAAAGCACGAGTATATATTTAAAGCAGTTGTTCACTAACAGGCAACAAATACTCTTGTATGTTAATGTAGATTTACTAAGCTTTAATGTGATCTATAAAGACACTTTTTAATGGAGGTAACGATTAATGACCAAATCAATACAATCTTTGAAGCCACTTGAAATTAATGGTGAAACTTACCACTACTATAGTTTTGACAGTTTGGCAGAAAAATATGATATTTCACGTTTACCTTTCGCAGCAAAAATTCTGCTAGAAAATTTATTACGACATGCCGAACATGATTTTGTACAGCAAGGTGATATTGAAACTTTAGCCAAGTGGGATGTAGATAACTGGCAGGATACTGAAATTTCCTTTGTGCCTTCTCGTGTAGTTTTACAAGATTTCACTGGGGTTCCTGCCGTAGTTGATTTAGCAGCTATGCGTGATGCCATCGTAAAAATGGGCGGCTCAGCAGACAAAATAAATCCGTTAAACCCTGTCGAGTTGGTTATTGATCATTCAGTGATGGTCGATGTCTTCGGTAAAGCCGATGCCATGGAACAAAACACTGCCATTGAGTTTCAACGTAATAAAGAACGCTATCAGTTTTTACGCTGGGGTCAGCAAAGTTTCGATAATTTTAAAGTAGTACCTCCAGGTCGTGGCATAGTCCATCAGGTTAATCTCGAATATTTGGCGCGAGTTGTTTTTAAAAAAATAGATGAAAATAATTTACTGTATCCTGATACTTTAGTTGGCACCGACTCTCATACCACCATGATTAACGGCCTAGGCGTTTTAGGCTGGGGGGTTGGCGGCATAGAAGCTGAAGCGGCGATGTTAGGCCAACCGGTTACTATGTTATTACCAGAAATAGTCGGTTTTGAATTAAAAGGTAAGCTACCTTCGGGTACTACCGCTACTGACTTAGTATTGACAGTAACCGAACAATTGCGTGCTGCCGGTGTAGTGGGTAAATTTGTTGAATTTTTTGGCTCTGGAGTAAATGAACTGACCTTAGCCGATAGAGCAACTATTGCCAATATGGCACCAGAATACGGGGCTACTTGCGGTATTTTTCCTATCGATAATCAAACCATCGACTATTTGCAATTAACAGGACGTGACAGCGAACATATTGAGCGCATAAAGCTATATTTAAAAACAATGGGGATGTGGGGTACTGAGTCTCAAGATAATGCGGTGTATAACAGTCGATTATCCCTGCAATTAGAAACGGTGGTGCCTTCAATTGCCGGTCCAAAGCGCCCACAAGATAGAATTTCACTAGACCACGCTGGTACGGCCTATCAAGACTGGTTAACATTACAACATGGCGTACAAAAAACCAGTTCAAACAAAGATGAAAGTGGCTTTGAAAGTGAAGGCGGCCAACCTTCAGTGTTATTACCAGCAAGTGACGAAGATCCTGGTATCCCCTGCAAGTATGGTGATGAAGAGTTTATATTGAAACACGGTTCGGTAGTGATTGCAGCGATTACCAGCTGTACTAATACCTCGAATCCATCGGTATTAATTGCCGCGGGTTTATTAGCCAGAAATGCTAGGCAGCGTGGATTAACCGTTAAACCTTGGGTAAAAACGAGCTTAGCGCCAGGCTCTCAAGTTGTCACAGACTATCTCCATAAGTCTGGTTTAAATGAAGACTTAGATTCCCTTGGTTTTCAACTTGTGGGGTATGGCTGTACCACATGCATTGGTAATTCAGGTCCTTTGCCCCTAGAAATTAGTGAAGCAATTCATCAAGGCGATTTGTCGGTGACTTCTGTGTTATCAGGTAATCGCAACTTTGAAGGACGTATTCATCCTGAAATACAAGCTAACTATCTAGCCTCACCTCCTTTAGTGGTTGCCTATGCATTAGCAGGTAATATGAAAATAGATATTACCACTGATTCTTTGGGTGATGATGACTCAGGCAACCCCGTTTATTTGCATGACATATGGCCAGATAATCATGAAATTAAAGAAGTTATCAAAAACGTTATTGACAGTTCGATGTTTACTTCCCGTTATGCTGATATTTATAACGGTAATAAAGACTGGCAAAATATGGAGGTCGTCCAAAGCCAAAAATATGATTGGCCTGATTCTACTTACGTAAAATTACCGCCATTTTTTGATAATATTAGTGCCCAAATACCGGAAATTAAATCGATTGAAAATGCTCGATGTTTGTTAAAACTGGGCGACAGTGTCACCACAGATCATATTTCACCCGCAGGTTCAATTGCGCTAGATAGTCCCGCAGCTGAGTATTTAAAACAGGAAGGCGTGTCGGTCAAAGATTTTAATTCTTATGGCTCTAGGCGCGGTAATCATGAGGTAATGATGCGAGGTACCTTTGCTAATGTGCGTTTACGTAATTTGTTAGCTCCGGGCACCGAAGGTTGTTGGACTAGAATGATGCCATCAGGTGCAAAAATGAGTGTATTCGATGCTGCTATGCAATATCAACAGCAGAAGATTGCTTCAATTGTATTAGCCGGTAAAGAATACGGTACAGGTAGCTCACGTGATTGGGCTGCAAAAGGACCTGCATTATTAGGCGTAAAAGCAGTTATTGCACAAAGCTATGAACGTATTCATCGTTCAAACTTAGTTGGCATGGGCATATTACCATTGCAATTTATGTCTGATGATAGTGCTGATTCATTAAATATCACAGGTGAAGAAAAATTTAGTATTCCAGCGGTGAAAATAGGACAAAAAACAGTAACCGTATTTGTCACAAATGAGGATGGCAATCAGCGTTCATTTGAAGCGAAAATTCGAATTGATACACCAAACGAATTTAGTTATTACCAACACGGTGGCATATTGCATTATGTACTGCGTAACTTAGCTACCACATAAGTAGTTACTAATAAGTAAGTAGTCACTCAGTGATTATGGTCCTGAATCATAATCACCGAGCTCCATACTTGCTGTAACTTATTTAGTGGAGAGCATTCACTTCATAAGCACTGATGAAAACAGTAATGATTATCACTAACATTGTCAATGATATTTTAATATTTATTGTTTGTTTTTCAAATCGCCCGTAGGACAATAAAAAAATCAATAAATAAAACCTAAATAGGTATATTAATACTTATTTTATATTTTTCTATAAAGCTTTAAATTAGAGTGACTTAGATATTTTTGAATTGGTTTAGAGATTTATATATGATGAAAGCGAACTGACGAGCTTAGTTTTACTTAAGCGAAATTGGTTACGGGAGCCAATATATTATGAAAGCGAACTGACGAGCTTAGTTTTTACTTAAGTGAAATTGGTTACGGAAGCCGGTATATTATGAAAGCGAACTGACGAGCTTAGTTTTTACTTAAGTGAAATTGGTTACGGAAGCCGGTATATTATGAAAGCGAACTGACGACATTACTTTTTATACTTAAGTGAAGTTGGTTACTGGAGCCGGTATATTATGAAAGCGAACTGACGAGCTTAGTTTTACTTAAGCGAAATTGGTTACGGGAGCCAATATATTATGAAAGCGAACTGACGAGCTTAGTTTTTACTTAAGTGAAATTGGTTACGGGAGCCAATATATTATGAAAGCGAACTGACGACATTACTTTTTATACTTAAGTGAAGTTGGTTGCGGGAGCCAGATTTGAACTGACGACCTTCGGGTTATGAGCCCGACGAGCTACCAGGCTGCTCCATCCCGCGTCCGAATGAACTTCTTAAGAAATAAGAAGAAAGCCTCAACAGTTTTAATTCATATTGAAAGAATATAATTTTACATACTCTTTATACTTGAGTAAAGTTGGTTGCGGGAGCCAGATTTGAACTGACGACCTTCGGGTTATGAGCCCGACGAGCTACCAGGCTGCTCCATCCCGCGTCCGAATGACCTTTTCTTTAATAAGATTAGGTAAGCCACAATAGTTTTACTTCATACTGCAAGAAGCTATCAGGATGTTCTCCCTGAATTCGATGCGTATAGTAAGGATCACTCGCCAATAAAGCAAGTGATTTTTTTACAAATCAGCTAAAAATCATCTGTTAGCTTAATTGTTCTTCGTTATGTCCTAATTATAAGCTATTTCGTCACATTAACTGAACTTTTGTTTATGTGTGACTGTACATTCGTTATAATCGCGTCATCGTTTTTTCTGGAACCACACTATGACAGTGCCTATGCAACAATTTTTAGCCCTAACCTCTCCAGGTATCGAGGTATTACTCGCCGATGAAGTAAAAAACCTTGGTGCTGAACAAGTTATTCAAAAGCCAGAAGGTGTCTATTTCTCAGCATCCATGGAGCTTGGCTATAAAATTTGTTTATGGACTCGTTTGGCTACACGCGTCATGTTAAAACTTGGCGAAGGTGAAGCCAAAGACAAAGATGAACTATTTAAAGCTGCAAGCTCTATAAATTGGCTAGAACACTTTAACAGTAATACAACCTTTTCAATTGACTTCGTAGGTTATAGTGAAGAAATTCGAAATAGCCAATTTGGTGGATTAACCATTAAAGATGCGATTGTTGATCAATTTAGAGAGCAAGGTTTTGAACGTCCTGATGTTGATAAAAAATCACCTCAAATCAGTTTTCAAGCGCGACTACTAAAAGATCATGTCAGCATTTATTTAGATTTTTCTGGTCGAGGGTTATTTCAACGTGGTTACCGTGAACATTCAGGTGCAGCGCCATTAAAAGAAAACTTAGCTGCGGCCTTAATTATTCGCTCTAACTGGTTAGACGATACAAGTAAGCCGCTAGTAGATCCTATGTGTGGCTCTGGCACAATATTGATTGAAGCCGTAGCAATGGCAACCAAACAAGCACCTGGAATTCAACGTGCTTCTTGGGGATTTGATGCTTGGTTAAAACACGACGACACTATTTGGCAAGAGCAGCTAAATGATGCAATTGATAGTTCTGAGAATTCATTAGAAAAAGCACAAATCAGTAGTTTAAAAGTATTTGGTATTGATATTGATCCTCGTGTTATTAATACCGCTCAACAAAATTCACGTAATGCAAAAGTACAGCGTTTTATTGAGTTTAAATGTCAAAACACCAATAACATGAATAATGTTTATGGCTCTAGCGCTAAAGGTGTTGCTGGTACTATTTTATTTAACCCTCCTTATGGAGAGCGCATTGGTGAGCTACCGGAATTAGTAGAAAATTTTGTATTATTCGGTCAAAAGCTCAAGGCACAATTTATTAATTGGCGAATCGCGATTTTAACCGCCAATATTGAATTACTTGCGATGCTTAAGTTATCAAGCTTTAAACGTTATAAATTTAAAAACGGTCCATTAGATTGTCAACTAGCGCTTTATAATGTTGATGAGAAACAATTAGAAAAAGATGCTGTAAACCCTCAATCATCTTTTGCTGAAGAAGATAGTGATTTTGCTAACCGCTTAAAGAAAAACCGTAAAGGATTAAAAGGCTGGCTTAAATCAAATCAAATTGACTGCTATCGCCTTTATGATGCCGATATTCCTGAATATAATGTTGCCATTGATGTTTATGGTGATTATTTAGTTATTCAAGAATATGCAGCGCCAAAAACAGTTGACGCCGACAAAGCTAAAAGACGCTTACAAGAAGTTATTTATTGGGCACCTAAAGTATTAGAAGTTCCTACTGATAAAGTCGTACTAAAAACACGTGCTAAACAAAAAGGCAGTAATCAATACCAACGCGTTGATAAATCAAAACAATCAATCACCATTAATGAACATGGCGCACTGCTTAAAATTAATTTATGGGATTATCTTGATACCGGTCTATTTTTAGATCACCGAAAAACACGACAAATTGTTGCTAAAAAAGCGAAAGACAAAACATTGTTAAATTTATTCGCTTATACTGGTTCTGTGTCATTACAAGCAGCGTTACATGGTGCTAGATCAATTACCACGGTAGATATGTCAAATACTTACCTTAATTGGGCACAAGACAATTTTTCGTTAAACAAACTCAACAGTCATAAATATCAATTTATACAAGCAGACTGCCTTGATTGGCTGAAAAAGAACACAGATAAATATGACTTAATCTTTATTGATCCGCCTACTTTTTCAAACTCAAAACGCATGGAAGATAGTTTCGACGTACAACGAGACCATGTTGCCCTCCTCGCTGATGCCTTAAAATCACTTAACCGTGGTGGGGAAATATTCTTTACTAATAATAAGCGTAATTTCAAAATGGACTTTGAAGGTTTAGAAGCACTAGGATTACAAGCTAAAAATATGTCTGATATTACCAGAGACCAAGATTTTGCTCGTAATAAACATATCCATAATAGTTGGTCAGTTACCCGAAAAGGCTAGCATAGAAAAATATAAGAGCGAATAATGACAATATATAATTTATATGGCAGCGAAGGTTGTCATTTATGTGAAGAAGCTTTAGCACTGTCCTTATCAGTAATACCTAAGGCGCAATTGAATCAAGTAGATATTGTTGACCAAGAAACCGTCGCTCATGAAAGTAAAACGTTAGTAGAACTATACGGTGTACATATTCCCGTATTAGAAAAACTAAACCCAGCGGGTAAAGCTGATAACCAAAAACTATTTTGGCCCTTTACAGCAGAACAAATTATCCAGCTATTAGATTGATAGATAACAGTAAGTGCTCACTAATTAATAAGTGCTGCTGTTTAACAATAAAGAGTTAAAAACTGATGGAATTATTAAGAATAGCTAATGGCGAACTCGCTTTTGGTGAAGACAAAATTTTAAATAAAGCAGACTTAAGTGTTCAAACCGGTGAACGTATTTGTTTAGTTGGCCGTAACGGTGCTGGTAAATCAACATTAATGAAAATATTAATGGGTTTACAAAACTTAGACGATGGCCAAATATTAAAATCTAGCACAATGCAATTAGCAATGTTGGAACAAGATCCACCAGAGTCGTCTGACTTAAGTGTGTTTAGTTATGTTGCGCAAGGCGTTAGTGAAAATGCAGACCTACTGAGTCGCTATCACAAATTAATTCACTTGATTGGCGAAGATCCAAGTGAAAAAAATCTTAATAAGCTATCAAAAGTACAGGATGAACTTGAACAAGCTGGTGCATGGCAAGACGAACAACGCATTGAACAAGCCATGAGTACGTTATCATTAAATCCTGATGCTAAAATTAGTGACTTATCTGGAGGTTGGTTACGTAAATTAGCCCTAGCTAAAGCATTAGTAACTAACCCTGATATTTTATTACTTGATGAGCCAACCAACCATTTAGATATAGAAAGTGTGTTATGGCTTGAGAAATTTTTAAAAGATTTTGGCGGTACCATTATTTTTATCAGCCATGATAGAGCATTTATTCGAGGTTTATCGACTCGAATTCTAGACTTAGACCGTGGCAAGCTAACAAGTTACCCAGGTGATTACGATTTATATATAGAACAAAAACAACATGATTTACAAGTAGAAGAACAACAAAATGCCCTATTTGATAAAAAGTTAGCTGAAGAAGAAGTTTGGATTCGTCAAGGTGTTAAAGCTCGACGTACCCGTAATGAAGGGCGTGTTCGTTCCTTAGAAAAACTCCGTTTAGAGCGTAAAGCGCGTAGAGAAGTACGTAATCAAAGCACAATGAACATTACCCAAGGTGATCGTTCAGGTAAACTCGTATTTGAAGCTGAAGATGTTACTGTAGCTTTTGGTGATAAAGTTATCATTGAAAACCTTAACTTACTTATTACACGTAACGACCGATTAGCCTTCATTGGCGCAAACGGTACAGGCAAATCGACCTTAATAAAACTTATTATGGAGAAGTTAAAGGCCACTAGCGGTAAAATGCGCTCAGGTGTTAATTTAGAAATTGCTTATTTTGATCAACATCGTGAAGCGCTTGATGTAAACAAAACCGTGCAAGAAATCGTAGGCGAAGGAAAACAAGAAGTCGAAGTTAACGGAAAATCTCGCCATGTACTTGGTTACCTTCAAGATTTTCTATTTAGCCCTAAACGTGCTCGTACACCAGTTCGCGCTTTGTCCGGTGGAGAGAAGAACCGTTTATTACTCGCTCGACTTTTTTTACGCCCGAGTAATTTACTAATTCTCGATGAGCCTACTAACGACTTAGACATTGAAACGTTAGAGTTATTAGAAGAAGTTGTTGCAAATTATGCAGGAACCGTTATTTTAGTTAGCCATGATCGTGATTTTGTGAATAACTGTGTCAGTAGCTGTCTTTATTTTGATGGTACAGGCCGAATTAATCAAATCGTAGGTGGTTATGATGATGTTGATAGCTATCTAGCGTTAAAAGAAGAAGAGCGTCAACGCCACTTATCAACAATTAATAAAAAAGAAGCAAAGCAAAAGGCAACACCCGCAGTACAAAAAGAAACACCACCAGCGGTGAAAAAGAAGCTTTCTTTTAAAGAAACTAAAGAGCTTGAAGAGCTACCAAAAATAATCGACGAGTTAGAAAATGAAATTACTGATTTACAAGAACAAGTCAATCAAAGTGATTTTTTTAGCCAAGATGAAAAACATACAAAAAAAATATTGAACCAGCTTAGCGAAAAAGAGTCCAAACTCGACACTGCCTATTCAAGATGGCAAGCGTTAGATGAACTTTAACCCCTGCAGTCTGGGATTTATTCCTACAATAAATAAAAGAGTTAAGTAGTAGAATGAGAAAAATAGCAAAGAATATTATCGCCCTAAGCATTAGTAGTGCACTAAGTGTAAGTTTTTTAAATACAGTAAATGCCGCCACATATCAAATTGTTGATGAAAGTGAATCGAGCCAAGCAAAGTATACTTATGCTCAACAACAAAACACTAATGGTGATATGGTTATATCAGGTACTAGTTTGTATGACTTTCCTGTGCAATTTGATTACCTTGATGACTCTGATTTTACTGCCATTCAACTATTTGCAGCCATAAATCACGAAAGTGTTCATGCCTTAAATGACCTTGAAGATATCGATGCTTTAAGAGCTGGAAATCCAACTGCCAATGATTTATCTTGGGTAGTGAGATGGTTACAAGATACATCATCAGGAAAAGGTAATGATATTGAATACCAAAAAGTCGGTGATAGCATCGCCATCACAACCGTTGGCGGTCTACAGCAAGAATATACCTTATTAGACACAAACTTCGACGGAACTGAACAACTAACGCGCTCAACGGTTGATATTGTCGCTGGAATTACTGATACCGGTATTTCCTATGGTAGTGCTACTGCGCCTTATTTACCAAGTGAAACCTTTACTGACGATGAGAATGTCGATCATGTATATTGGCTTAGAGAGCATGGCATGAGAGGCTTCTATTCTTATAATCAAGGTAGTCAAATTCATGAAATAGTTCCTTTAGAAGCAAACTATGGCGGAGGTTTCTCTGCACTAATGGATGTAAATGAAGTCGGTGTTGCTGTAGGGTTTAGTAGTTACAAACTAGTACCAAGTTATTCTGACTTTATTGAAAACGAAGATGGCGGTTGTGCTGATCCAGATGTTGTTCCAGCGGCGATGACACTAGACGCTTGTATTGCACAAGTACAAACTGGTTCAACATCTGCCACATATGACTCTATGGCAATTAAAGCCACATTAAACCCTGATGGTTTACCTATTATTGAAGAGCTAGGTTTATTAGTAACGCCACATGAAGACGATGAACGCTCTTATTCAAGTTACGCTTTAGCAATCAATAGTAACGGCGTCGCAGTTGGTTATGCTGATGGTTTTTATGATCAAGATATAATTACACCAACAGTCGATCAAAGAAGGTTTTATCAATATGCTGTAGCCTATAAAAATGGCAGCGTGATAGATATTAGTGGTGATCATAGCATTAGAGGTACATCTGTTGCTTATGATATTAATGATGCAGGTACTGCCGTAGGTTATGTCACTAATAGTAGCGGCGTACGTAAGTTTTTCTATGTAGACACTAATGCACCTTTAGAAGAAATTGACCTAGTCACTCCTAATGATTTTTTCTCTGGCTCAGACAGCACAGCTAGAGCAATCAATAATAGTGATCTAATCGTTGGTGAAGGCGAAATTGAAACGCATAACGAAAGCACAAGCAACCCGCGTAGAACCGCTGGTTTTGTTTATGATATGAACAATGATGTTTTCACTAACCTCAACTTAGCTATTCCATGTGCTTTACGCTCAACCTATAATATTATCGAAGCACAAGACATTAATGACGATGGTATAATTTCAGCAACAGCAACCATAAAAGTAGAACGTCGTGATGCTTATGGTGAAATAATGTTAGATGATTTTGGTTCACCATTAACAGAAGATGTTTTACGTGCAATCACTCTAGAGCCAACACCTGACACTGGTGAAGTTTGTACATCAGCAGAAGAAGATAAAGTAGTTCGTCAAGGCGCTAGTATAAACGTAGCTGGGCTTTTATCTATCATGGCATTATTTGGCTTACGACGTAAGTTCTTTAGTTAAACATACATCTAACTATTTACAATGTTTACAGCGTTTA
>Ga0193951_1000258_pt1 | contig 24726 bp, 22 predicted proteins | sample BB_2_MG_FD_140370 | JGI IMG/M metagenome (GOLD analysis project Ga0193951, IMG submission 140370) | Microbial mat bacterial communities from the Broadkill River, Lewes, Delaware, United States - BB_2_MG | ecosystem: Environmental > Aquatic > Freshwater > River > Microbial mats | place: USA...
TAGCAAAATAAATAAAACGAAGTTTCAAAGTTAACTAAAGGATAATAAATGGCTAATACAACCAACAAAGAACTCAATTTTTCAAATGATGAACAATTAGTTTCTATCACCGACTTACAAGGAGATATTGTTTATGCAAATGAAGAGTTCTGTCGGGTAGCTGGCTATACTTTAGAAGAACTTAAAGGACAACATCACAATATTGTTCGCCACCCGAACATGCCAAAAGAAGCGTTTGCTGATATGTGGAAGAAGTTAAAAAATGGTGAATCTTGGCGTGGTATGATTAAAAATCGTTGTAAAAATGGCGATTATTATTGGGTAGATGCCTACGTAACCCCTTTATCAGAAGGAGGTAGAATTACCGGTTATCAATCAGTCAGGGTAAAACCCACGACTCAACAAAAAAATGATGCTCAAAATTTTTATGATAAATTAAATGCCCAAAAAACTGTGACAGATTTTCACGCAAACACAAAATTAAAACGTCTTATTATCGGACTTATTCTCGCCACTTCCCTTTTATTTTCTTTATTATATTTAGACTCATATATCACCGCAGTTATTATTTTGTTTAATATCATGGCCACAGCACTTATTTTTTCTGAAGAATTATTTACCTTTCCAAACTATGTAGAAGAAATTAAAAAACGTTCTGATAGTCCATCTCGCTTTATTTTTACCGGTAAGGGCTTAACCAATATAACGAAATATCAAACTACCTTATTGCAAGCGCGTATACGTACAGTTCTAGGTCGTAGTTATGACGCAGGAAAAATATTATCAGGTCAAGCGAGTGCTTTAAAGGTAGCCTCAAACGAAATGCTGACAGGAACTGCCAATATTAATCAACAATTAGAGCAATTCTCTACTGCTATTGGTGAAATGAGTGGCACGATTAATAATGTTAGTGAAAATACGGTATCGACCCATGATAAAGTAACACAAGTTCAACAAGAATGTGACGATGCGACCAATTTAGTAACAAACAATCAGAAAAGAATGAAGAGCCTCGCTAATGATGTTCATTCTGCTGCAAACAGTGCTGAGAGTTTAGTGCTCGATGTTGATAAAATTTCAGGAATCATGAGTGAGATTCAAGGTATTGCTGATCAAACTAATTTACTAGCTCTTAATGCTGCAATTGAAGCAGCAAGAGCTGGAGAGCAAGGACGAGGCTTTGCTGTGGTTGCCGATGAAGTTAGAACATTAGCGAGTAGAACTCAAGATGCAACCGGAGATATACAACGTTCAGTGTTAGAATTACAAAAAACTTTACAAGAGTGGAGTAAAGTAATGCTAGTGAGTAAGGATAGTGCTGAAGCATGCTCTGCTAATACATTAATTATTAAACAAGCTATCGAAAATATCATGAACAGTATTGGTGATGTCAGTGATATGACCGCACAAATATCAACCGCTACAGAAGAACAAAGCGTGGTGTCTGAGCAGATGAATAAGCAAATTACAGATATAGATATTATTTCAAAAGAAAATGAAATGCTATGTAATAAAGTAAGTTTAAGTGGAGAAAATGTTAACAAAAGTGCCAAAGAAATCGAAGAATTGAGTACTACATTCCACTAACCCTCTGATTCATCATTAGGCTTAAAAAGCAATTATCAGTATTATTACTCCGTAAATAGTTTATTCCGTAACAAGTGATTTATGGAGTAACCTATGGAGTAACTGAATTATAAAATATAACTCGACTATGGATTATTACTTTTGCCGATCACAAATCTAACAAAACACACTAAAATGAAAAAGCACCGTGATATAACCAACGACAGTGCTACCAATACCCCCAGTGATATAAAGGGTAACCTTAATGTTTAATAACGTATTAATGATTATTCTTATTATCTGCTTAACTAGCTGTAAAACCACACCAAACTTTGATTCTATTCGAAGCGCCGAAACATTAATTAAGCAAATAGAATCCGATAACCCAGATATTATAGCCATTGCGCAGCAAGCGGTTCACACTAATAAACTGATTCAAAAAGATGTCGATGATATTAAAGCATTGCTCAATGAATTAAGCCAAAAAATTGCTGAGGTGTGGGGCGAAAAGAAACCGCAAGTACCTAATAATAAAAAACTGGTTAAATATACAAATAACTACAGAGCTCGTGCCATTGTTGACTTTGAAAAAGGCACTGTGTTGATCGAAACTTTAGCAGATAACTCTCAAACTAAAACACTTACTAATTTACAAAATGCCATTACTACTACTCTATTATCAACAGCAGATCCAAGTAAAACCGATATATTTTCCAGTGATGCTCCAACACTATCAGGCCAACCTTATTTATATCAGCAAGTACTTGATCATGATAATAAAGCGATTCAATACCAATGGCGTGCTAATCGATTCTCCAAGTATTTGACTGAATTCAAGTTACAAAAATACAGTAACAACGGAAAACAAATTTACGCAGTTAGAATTGATATGGTTGAAAAACATCAACATCTACGTGAACAAAAATACAGTACCTTTGTACTCGCTGCAGCTAAGCGTTATCAAATATCACCACAATTAATCTACGGCATAATTGAAACTGAAAGTAGTTTTAACCCGTTTGCAGTGAGTTCAGCTAATGCTTACGGCCTGATGCAAGTTGTGCCCAAAACCGCAGGTGCTGATGTATTTCAGCGTATTAAAAATAAAAGTGGTATGCCAAGCAAGCAGCAACTATTCGATCCTGCTTATAACATTGATATTGGTACTGCCTATTTATATATTCTCAATAATAACTATTTAAATGCCGTAACTAATGCTACAAGTCGTCATTATTCAATTATTTCTGCCTACAATGGCGGTGCAGGAAATGTATTAAAAACCTTTCATAGTAACCGAACAACAGCGATGAAAGTTCTCAATACTAAAACATCTAAAGACGTTTATTATTTACTTACCCAAAAGCATCCAAAATCAGAATCTCGCCGTTACTTAGAAAAAGTAACTAAGGCTGAAAAAAGTTACTGATAGATAATAAGTAGAACGCCTCACGATAATAGTCAGTTTTGGGCTGTTGAATAAACCGAGATTCTGAATCAAGTTCAGAATGACGGAGGATATTCATAATAACAAAAAAATGCACATTATTTGCACATTGACCTATTATTATCTACAGCATATGAATCAATCGTAAATATTCCCCCTTTGGAGAATGTGTCAAATGAAACCATCGCTATTACACATAAAAAAAACGTTAAGCTGTAACAATAATGCAAATACCTTACTAAGTTTATTGCTAGCCTCTTCGCTTGCGGCTTGCGGTAGTGGTGCTAGCGATCCAGCTGACGTAGGTGATGTCGATAATACTGTAGGCACTAACACAGTACCTTTTGCTAATGCTGGTGAAGACCAAATCTTACTTATTGGTAGTACCGCCACATTATCAGGCGAAGCAAGTAGTGATACTGATGGCGATACACTTAGCTACTCATGGAGTTTATCTACGTTACCTGACGGCAGTATTGCTACATTATCTAGCGATACAGACTCGACAACATCATTTTCAGCAGATGTAGCAGGTATTTACGTTGTAACGCTAATGGTCAATGATGATGAAGCAAATAGCGAAATTGACAGTGTTAATATTACAGTGTCTGAAGTCATTGATAGTTCAACTACAAGTATTTTATGTGATTATAGTTACCATGCCTATAATGATTCCGATTCAGTGCAATTAGATAGTATTGTCACCTGGAGTTGTACAGATGAGGATCGTGAAATAGCAGCAAACGGCGTTCCAGATCATGCAGTAGGTACATTCCCTAATAACAACACCCCAAAGAACAGCCTCCTCTAGAAATATCTGTTCTTGACAATATCCAGCTAAATAAAATTAAATAAACTATAAAGTGTCATTATGAAATATATAAAAACTAATCTTTTTTCAGTTCTAACCTTATTTTCTAGCATACTCGTGTCACACAACTCATCTGCACATGTCATTGTGGCACAACGTGGCACACTTAATATCCTTAATAACGGTGTGTTTATGGTACTTTCATTGCCTATAAGCGCCTTTGAGGGGGTCGATGACGATAATGATGGTAAGCTTTCTAAAATAGAATTTACTAAACACCGCAGCGTTATCACCAATGTAATTCACGAAAAAGTCGTATTAAAAGATAAAAACAGAAAACTCGTGTTAGAAGATATGATGCTTTCTCCCGTCACTTCTCATCAGTCGCCACAAGATCCTGTATCACAATTAGTTGTAATGGGGCGCTATAACTTGACTGACTTACTGAGCCCATTAGAGTACACAATAGAGTTATTTGGTACGACACCTGCTGAACAAGTATTAGACGTTGTCGCAACCCGTAAAAGTGATAATCAAAAAAGAAAAATAAAGCTAACACCTAAAAATTCGAGTGTTTCTATTTTTTAATAAAAGTAATTACAGAGTGAATATCGTCTGTTAATAGATGAATTACGATTAACTTTTCTGTTGATATAATATCAATCTCACTAGCTATGTGATCATTTCTACTGGCTAAAATCACCAACCACATCGTTATTTATTTAATAATTATAACAACTAGTTATTGAAAAAAACGCCTTGTGTTTTACGGTTTTTTTTACGTATAAAATTGTTCACTTAATTAATGAAACGGGTATAGAGTATTCGAAACTATTCTACTGTGTTAACAAAAAAGGGTAATAACAGTGATGTTATTACCCTTTCTAATATTACAGGTCTAAGCCTAACTAAGCTAACGAGAAGCTTTCATTAAACTCAGCTCACTTTAATGATTTTCCGATACCATATTCACAGTATACTTAGGAATATCAACAACTAAATCTTCATCACCAACAATAGATTGACAGCTTAAACGAGACTCAGGCTCTAAACCCCATGCTTTATCTAGCATATCTTCTTCCAGTTCATCGCCCTCTTCGATAGAATCGAACCCTTCTCTAATAATCACGTGACACGTTGTACAAGCACAAACTTTTTCACAAGCATGTTCAATACCGATGTCATTTCTTAAGGCTACGTTTAATACACTTTCGCCTTTTTCAGCTTCAACGACGGCGCCATCAGGACATAACTCTTCGTTGGGTAAAAATATAATTTTTGGCATGTTATTTATCTCTTTTTATCTTTGTTTTGTCATAAGATACAAGTAAGTTGTTTCTTTATAATTTATCGACAGACTGACCACTTAGCGCTTTATTAATAGAACTATCCATACGTCGTTCAGCAAATACATCTGTCGCTTGATCTAATTTTTTAATCGCGGCTTCAATTGCATCGGCATCATCACCTTGACTGATTTCAGCTAACGAATTTATCACTTGCTCAATAGTAGACGTTTCTTCTGCATCAAGTAAATGATGGTCTAAGGCGATTGCCGCTTTAACCGATTCAATAACCCGCGCAGCCTCAACCTGTTGCTCTTTTAACATACGAGCATCAATATCCGCTTTAGCGTTGTTCATTGAATCTTTAAGCATTTGTGCAATTTTACTATCGTCTATGCCAAAAGAAGGTTTCACTTCAATGCTTGCTTCAACACCTGATGATTTTTCCATTGCACTAACTGATAATAACCCGTCAGCATCAACTTTAAATGTTACACGGATATGGGCGGCACCTGCTGTCATGGCAGGAATACCTCGTAATTCAAAACGGGCTAACGAACGACAATCATCAACAAGCTCTCGCTCACCTTGTAAAACATGCACAGCCATGGCTGTTTGGCCGTCTTTGAAGGTAGTAAACTCTTGCGCTTTTGCTACAGGAATAGTGGTATTACGATGAATAACCTTTTCAACCAAACCGCCCATCGTTTCTAAACCAAGCGATAACGGAATAACATCAAGTAATAATATATCACTGTCAGGTTTATTACCCGCAAGGATATCAGCCTGAATAGCAGCACCAATGGCAACAACTTTGTCTGGGTCAATCGACGTTAATGGTGTTTTATTAAAATATTTTTCTACTTCACTGCGTACTAAAGGCACACGTGTAGAACCACCAACCATTACAACTTCAAGCACTTCATCAACACTAATATTAGCGTCTTTTAAGCTTCGACGGCATGCTCTTAAGGTTTTTTTCACTAACGCTGAAATCAAGCCATCAAACGTTTCTTTTGAGATGTTAGTTGACCATACTTGTTCATTCTTTTCGTTTGATTCATCAGCACTCAGCGTTAAGGTAACCTCAACATTATCCAAGGTCGTTAGTTGTTCTTTTGCATAACAAGCTTGTTTTATTAATTGACGCTCAAGTGTCGGAGACAATGGGCGAGTTAAACCAGCCTGCTCAACTAAATAATCAGCAAGAACAACATCAAAATCATCACCACCTAATGCTGAATCACCTCCGGTAGAAAGTACTTCAAAAACCCCTTTATTCAAACGTAATACAGAAATATCAAAAGTACCACCGCCTAAATCATAAATAGCAATAACACCTTCTTGTCCTGAATCAAGACCATAAGCAACAGCTGCTGCCGTTGGCTCATTAAGAAGACGTAATACATTAACACCCGCTAATTTTGCTGCATCTTTAGTACTTTGGCGTTGTGCATCATCAAAATGGGCAGGTACAGTAACAACGACGCCGGTAAGCTCTCCACCGAGTGCTTGTTCAGCACGTTGACTTAAACTTTTTAGAATTTCAGCCGACACTTGTACAGGGTTAATATTACCTTTACGTGTAACAATTTCTGGCTTATTTTCGTCACCCATAAATTGATATGGTAAAGAAGGATACTTACTTTGAATATCAGCTAAAGAGCGACCAATTAAACGTTTAGCCGATACTATAGTATTTTGAGGATCACTCACGCTTAATGATTTTGCTCCTTCACCTACCAAGATATCATTGGGTTGATAACTCACAATAGAAGGTAATATATCACGCCCATCTTGGTCAACTAATGTGCTCGCTTCACCACTTTGCACACTAGCAATAAGTGAATTTGTGGTACCTAAATCGATACCTGCAGCTAATCTATGTTCATGAGGTACTGTGCTAAGTCCGGGTTCTGCTATTTGTAATAAAGCCATGTTTTAATTATGTTCAGTTATTTGAGTTAAAAAGTAAAAGACGCTGTTTGCTAATCGTCAAACAAACTATCTTCAAGACGATCTACTTCAATATTGAGTTTTTGATAAAATTTCAATTTACGTAAGTTATCGCATGCTAACATATTAGCTGCATCAGTGTTTTCGCAAATTTGTGCTTGTAACAAGCTAAAATGTTGCTGATATTCTTGAGCAAGCTCTTGTTGGGCAGCAGCTAAAGCCGCATCAACATCTTCAGCATGAGTAACCTCTTCCAACATCTCTCTAAGTTCCATTTGCCTCATTAAAAAGCGAGTATCACCAAAAGTATGTTGCTCGTTCGGTAATTCTACACCTCGTAAAGTAAGAATATATTCCGCACGTGCTAAAGGTTGTTTGATTGTTTGATAGGCATCGTTAAGCTCTGCCGACTTTTGTACTGCAATGAGCTGTTCTTGGCTAGAAGCATGGGCAAACTTGTCAGGATGAACCGACTTTTGCAGTGTTTGATAGGTTTGAGACAGTTGATTTAAATCGACATCGAAACTAACTTCAATCCCGAATAATTGGAAGTAATTCACTTGGTTACCTAAAGAATTTAAACTCGATTAAGTTTTTTTAATGATAGTTAAAGTTAACGTTATTTAGTGCTAATACAATAAAAGCTAAAACAAGAGCACGAAAATAGACCTTAATCATTATTTCGTACATCCTGTTTTGTGCTCTATACTTGTATTTTGTACTTCAGTTCAATTATTACTTTTTATGCTTGCATTCCGACTCAGTATTTTTTAGCAATTGACTCTTCAGATAATAATATATTATTCAACGAATTTATAAATACTAATAACACAATAATAGAGCCAAACAGAAGCAAACAATAAAGTACTTAGCCGTTATACGTTAAAGCTTTCACCACAGCCACATTCGCCCTTAGCGTTTGGGTTGGTAAACTTAAAGCCCTCATTTAGGCCTTCTTTAACAAAATCTAACTCGATACCATCAAGATAAACTAAGCTTTTAGTGTCAATGATTATGTTAACGTTTTCAATATTAAACATATGATCATCTTCATTTAAATCATCAACAAACTCAAGTACATAAGCCAAGCCTGAGCAACCTGTCGTTTTAATACCTAAACGCAAACCAAGACCTTTGCCTCGATTCGTCATAAAAGATTGAACTCGCTCTGTTGCCGCTGGCGTCATGGTAACTGACATACTACTTTTCCTGTTTTGATTCTTGTACTGAACTTATCTTATTAACTTAAACTCGGTTTATTAACCGTTTTTACTTTTATAATCTTCAATTGCCGCTTTAATAGCGTCTTCAGCTAAAATTGAGCAATGAATTTTTACCGGTGGTAAAGCTAATTCTTCAGCAATGGCAGTATTTTTAATCTGACCGGCTTCTTCAATTGATTTACCCTTCACCCATTCTGTTACCAATGAGCTTGAAGCAATTGCAGAACCACAACCATAAGTTTTAAATTTAGCATCTTCAATAACGCCATCAGCTGAAATTTTAAGTTGTAACTTCATTACATCACCACACGCAGGTGCACCAACCATACCTGTTGCTACAGATGGATCACTCTTATCCATAGAACCAACGTTACGTGGATTTTCATAATGATCGATTACTTTTTCGCTATAAGCCATAATATTTTCTCCTAACAGTTATCACTTTCTTTTTAATCCTTACCAACCTAATTGCCAGTAAGGAATAGATTAAAATTAGTGAGCTGCCCATTCAATTGAGTCTAAATCAATACCGTCTTTGAACATTTCCCAAAGCGGTGACATATCACGTAAGTGACCAATAGATTTCTGTATTAAGTCGATTGCATAATCAACTTCTTCACTTGTAGTAAAACGACCAAAGCTAAAACGAATTGAGCTATGTGCCATTTCATCATTTAAACCAAGCGCTCTTAACACGTAAGAAGGCTCTAAACTTGCAGAAGTACAGGCACTGCCTGATGATACAGCTAAGTCTTTTAACGCCATAATTAATGATTCACCTTCAACAAAGTTGAAGCTTACATTTAAATTACCAGGATAACGTTTGTCAAAGTCGCCGTTAACAAACACTTGTTCCATTTGGTTTAAACCAGCCCATAAACGATCGCGCATAGCAGTTGCATGTGCAAGATCTTGTGCCATTTCTTCTTTTGCTATACGGCAAGCTTCACCCATACCAACAATTTGGTGAGTCGCTAATGTACCAGAACGCATACCACGTTCATGTCCACCACCGTGCATTTGTGCTTCAAGACGAATACGAGGTTTACGACGTACATATAATGCGCCAATACCTTTAGGACCATACATTTTGTGAGCTGAAATTGATAACAAATCTACTTTTAGATGCTGTAAATCAATATTAATTTTACCAGCACTTTGTGCAGCATCAACATGGAAAATAATTTTACGTGCACGACACATTTCGCCGATTTCGCCAATATCTTGAATAACACCAATTTCATTATTTACATGCATAATACTAACTAAAACAGTATCTTCGCGCATAGCTGCTTCAAGTTTTTTCAAATCAATCAAGCCATTATCTTCAGGATCAAGATACGTAACTTCAAAGCCTTGACGTTCTAATTCACGACATGGATCTAATACAGCTTTATGTTCTGTTTTACACGTAATAACATGCTTACCTTTTTTACTATAAAAGTTAGCAGCACCTTTAATAGCAAGGTTGTCTGACTCTGTAGCACCTGAAGTAAAAACAATTTCACGTGGGTCAGCATTAATTAATTCAGCAATTTGGTTACGCGCAACATCAACTGCTTCTTCGGCTTGCCAGCCAAACTTATGTGAACGGGATGCAGGGTTTCCGAAATGACCATCAGTAGTCATATACTGCATCATTTTTTCAGCAACACGTTTGTCAACAGGGGTCGTTGCTGAGTAATCAAAATAAATAGGAAGCTTCATTGGCTCTCTCTCTCCACTTGTACGAATATTTAACTTAGCGCTTTATCAACTAACTATTGCTCTAAATACAGCACTAAATTAATGTAAAAGTTAATACGTTATAAATTAATAGGAATAATGGTTTCTAACGATGACTCTTTTTTACCAGATATATGCATATCACTTTGGCGTTGTGACACAGTTTTCACATCATTTTTAGTAATAAGTTCAGCCAATGATATGTTTTGTAAAAACTCTTCAATACGCTGACTCAAACCTTGCCATAGAGAATGCGTTAAACATTGCTCTCCTCCTTGACAGTTACCCTTGCCCTGGCACTTTGTCGCATCAACGCTTTCATTAACAGCGCTAATAACATCAGCAATAGCAATTTGTGCTGAACATCGACCTAAGCGATAACCACCACCAGGGCCTCGGATGCTAATCACTAAACCGCTTTTACGTAATTTAGAAAACAATTGCTCTAAATACGATAAAGAAATGCCTTGTCGCTCTGAAATATCAGCTAATGATACCGGGCCACTTACTGCATGAATTGTAACATCAAGCATTGCAGTTACGGCATAACGACCTTTAGAAGTTAATTTCATAATGTGCCCATTTAATCCACGTTAGTGACATATTTGATGACATATATAATCAGCTATTTTAATAGTACATAACATTGCGATAACGCACTGAATGCGATAATTGAGCGCAATTTTACATAACCCTACAAAATAGTCAAACATATACCCGAGTAATCTAGTCAAGTATTTTACACTAAGATCATTAAATGGAAAAGTAATACTTGACTATTTTAATCAACTATTACTTTTATAGTAAGAAAATCAAAAACAAAAAAGACAGTAATTAAAACAAAATCAACAGCTTATATTTAAATTATATTTATTAAAGCTACATTTCTGTTTAAATTTCAGGATCAAAGCTTTCTACTTTGCTTTCTCGGCGTTTAGCCGCAGCTTTTTTATCTTCCACAAATTCGCCAACACGTAACTCAGGTAAATCGTTCGGGCAAATATTACCACCTAACTGATTCACTTCTTTACAAACCTTTGAAACACGATCGTCCATTAAATGCATATGATCTAACAAGCGCCCTATTGCTTTAGCCACAGGATCAGGACTATCCGCAGAAACGGCATAAGCATCGAAGCCGAATTTTTTCGCCGCTTTATCGCGCGACTCTTTATCTAAACTGGCACCAAGTTTTTCACCCAACTCTTTATCAAGTAACGAGTTAGTACGGCCATTAACAATACGTGCAGGAATACCAACGGCAGTCGCATTTGCAGGTAAATCTTTAACAACAACAGAATTGGAGCCGACTTTACCGCCCTTACCAATAGTAATAGGACCAAGCACCTGAGCACCAGCACCAATAACTACGTTGTCTTCTAGCGTAGGGTGACGTTTTCCAGCGTTCCAACTAGTACCACCTAAGGTTACGCCATGGTACAAGGTAACATCGTCACCAATTTCAGAGGTTTCACCAATAACAACGCCCATACCGTGATCAATAAAAAAGCGACGACCGAGTTTTGCACCTGGGTGAATTTCAACACCCGTTAACCATCGAGAAAATGTAGATAGTACACGTGCCAATAACTTCCAATTAGCCTTCCATAGTTTATGACTTAATCGGTGAATCCAAATAGCATGTAAGCCGGGGTAATTAAGTAATACTTCAAGGCTGGTACGGGCGGCAGGATCTCTGTCGAAAACACTATTAATGTCTTCTTTAATACGGCTAAACATATTGGTTCCTTTCTTTCATTCACTGACTAAACTTACTGACTGGCTACTAACCATAATTTAATAGTTACTGAGCGCTTTCACAGAGTATTTCTCTTATTAAAATTACAGAACAGTATTAATTTTTTTCACTTTTATGATCGGATGCTTTGTCTATTGAAGTCTTAGCAGAAGCTCTTTCAACTGAAGCAAGAATACCACGCATCATTTTTATTTCTTTTACGTCTGGGCGAGCACGGTTAAACAATCGTCTTAACTTAGTCATCACTAGACCAGGGTGACTTTCAACAATAAAACCAGTACCTAACAATGCATTCTCAAAATGCTGATAAAAGCGCTCAGTTTCTTCCGTTACTGGATACACTTCATTGTCTTCACTTTTCGCATTAATTATTTTTTTACCGATATAATTACCATTACCAGTACTACGCTCTTGATGTTCATTATCAATAGACAACAAATAACTAGTACGAACCTCATAGCTTAGGGTTTGCACTGCCATAGCTAAATTTAATGAACTGTAATCAGGATTAGCTGGGATTTGCACATGAAAATGACACAGCTGTAGTTCGTCATTAGTCAATCCACTGCTTTCTCTACCAAAAACTAAGGCAACCGGATATTCATGTGCTTCAGCAATTAGTTTTTCACCACAACCTCGTGGCTCTAACATAGGCCAAGGTAAGGTACGTGAACGAGCACTGGTGCCAACAACCAAGCCACAATCTTCAATTGCTTCACTTAAAGTACTAACAACTTTGGCATTTGCTAACACATCAGTGGCACCAGCAGCTAACGCTTGCGCTTGACCATTAGGCATTTCTATTGGATCAACCAAAATTAACTGGCTTAACCCCATTGTTTTCATCGCTCTTGCAGCGCTACCAATATTACGGCAATCGGACGTATTTACTAAGACAATACGCACTTGATCTAATAAACTATTACTTTTTGAATCTGACATGTTACTTTATGCTCTTACTTTGTTTCATTGTTGGCTGGCTTTACACTACATTAAAGAAATATATAAAGTAATTGCCTCCCAGTTTTTATGCCTGTGATTCTAACATAGAAGAATACTGCTGTGACTAATAAAAAACACGTAAAATCAACAAATCAAATTCGCTTAACATAGTTTATTTTCCTATATAGCTGCTCACACAAAGTCATAGCAAACATAAACAGCTTATAAATTAAACTATTTATTTCAAGTTCCCCCCTCGCTAAAAAGATTAGAACTTGCTATACTGCGCGCGCTTGAAATTATAAGGGGACTTATCCCTGATAGATAAAAATATATTTTCTCTATCTTTCAAAGCGACTCGTTCTTTTAAAAGCCATTTACAAATAGGTACATTATTATGCATCCCATGCTAAATATTGCCGTGCGCGCTGCGCGCAATGCAGGAAAAGTTATTATTCGCTCATTTGAGCAACTTGATAAAGTAGAAATTGAATCAAAAGGTTCTAACGACTTTGTGACCAGTGCTGATCTTGCAGCAGAAGAAGCAATCATTGAAACTATTCGTAAATCATACCCTGCTCACACTATTATAGGTGAAGAGTCAGGCGTATTAACTGGCTCAGACGATGACTATCAATGGATTATTGATCCATTAGATGGCACAACAAACTTTATTAAAGGCATTCCACATTTTTCAGTATCAATTGCACTGAAAGTAAAAGGAAAACTTGATCAAGCCGTAGTATTTGACCCTATTCGTGGTGAAGTATTTTCTGCAAGCCGTGGTAAAGGCGCACAATTAAACGGTATGCGTATTCGTGTAAAAGCTCATAAAGAATTATCAGGCACAATTATAGCGACGGGTTTCCCACATAAACAAAAGCAGCATACAACGGCCTATATGGCAATGTTTACTACTTTATTTAAAAAATCATCCGATCTTCGCCGTGCAGGCTCTGCAGCATTAGACTTAGCCTATGTTGCCGCGGGTCGAGTTGATGGTTATTTCGAAATAGGTTTAAAACCTTGGGATACTGCTGCGGGTGAATTACTTGTTATCGAAGCCGGTGGTTTAGTAACAGATTTCGTTGGTGGTCATAACCATGCTTCATCTGGAAATATTGTGGCAAGTAGTACAAGACTACAAAAAGAAATTTTACAAAATATTCGTCCGCATTTAGGCGAAGCGTTAAGTAAGTAGTTAGTTGCATAACTAAGTCACTATTTAACTAAGTAAGTGGCTAGCACAGCTAACAATACCAACAACGTATAAGTTATATTTTTAAAAAGCGCCTATTGGCGCTTTTTTTGCTTTAATAAAAGATGAAACATAAATACAATTAAAAAATTATCTTCTGTTAGCGTCTTAATTAGAAGTAAAAACTAGTAACTAATACTGAAACAGTTACGAATATTAACCCCACTATTAAAAGCAGCCAGATCCATAATGAAATCTTTTCCGCAGTATATACCACCAGCACACAAACAACTTTTCACCCATGGCGAAGTTGCTTTAGTTGGCGCAGGCCCTGGTGATCCTGATCTATTAACCTTACAAGCTTTTCGATTCATTCAACAAGCAGAAGTTGTCATTTATGATCGTTTGGTAAGTGAAGAGATAATGGCGCTATTGCCCGCTAGCTGCGAGAGAATCTACGTAGGTAAAAAACAGGCTGACCATCGTGTTCCACAAGACACTATTAATCAAATTCTAGTAGACAATGCCAAGTTAAATAAGAAAGTATTACGACTAAAAGGTGGTGATCCCTTTGTGTTTGGACGTGGCGGTGAGGAAGCGAAATTTATAGTAGATAGAGGTATTGCTTGTCATATCGTTCCTGGAATGACAGCCGCATCCGCCTGTACCAGCTATGCAGGTATTCCATTAACACATCGAAAAGTTGCTCGAAGCTGCACCTTTATTACCGGTAATGTGCAAGATAATGGTGCACTTGACCTGCCTTGGAAGACATTAAATGATCCTGAGCAAACCGTTGTGTTTTATATGGGGATAAAAAGTTTACCTATTATAACCCAACAGCTAATTGAGGCTGGCCGTAGTGAAAATACACCAGCAGCATTAATCAGAAAAGGCACACATCAAAATCAACAAGTAATTAAAGGTAACTTAGCAACGTTAGAAGAGCTTGTAATATTACATAACATCAAGCCACCTAGCCTAATTGTTATTGGTGATGTGGTTGATACCTTTGCTGAGCTAGAGTTGAAAAACTTAGGCTATTTAACACCCGCGTAAGCACATTAACAATATAAACGAAGAGCGATAACAAGAGATACCTTAGCCGCTATTATTTAGCTAAACTTGAATGTGACTAATAAAACTTAAGTACGATTAAATTGTTCCTACAACCTATTCGATATAGGCATTTTTAAACGTACTTAAGTACTCTGTAGTGGTTTATGTGTTGTTGTTTCTTCTTTTACTTGCTGTCGCAGGTTTAGCATTACGTGGCTTTTGCTGGGCATTACTGTTATTTTTATTGTTAACACTTTTCTGACCATTGTTGCCAGAACGTTGACCAGCTTTATGTTCAACCTTTTCACCATTAAACGCTTTTGCTTTCTTTGGCTTCTTCGCTTTTAATGCTCTAATTGCTCTAGACTCACCTAACTCATTAACAGGAATAAATTGCTCTAGTATTTTACGTTCAATATGTTGCTGAATAACATTTTCAATATCCCATAGTAAACTCAATTCATCAGCACAAACAAGTGATACAGCTTGCCCTGTGTTACCTGCACGCGCGGTACGTCCAATACGATGAACATAATCTTCCGGTACATTCGGTAAATCAAAGTTGACTACATTAGGTAGCAAGTCAATATCAATACCACGCGCGGCAATATCAGTGGCAACTAATACCTGTACAGTACCGTCTTTAAAAGACGCTAACGCTTTAGTACGTGCACCTTGGCTTTTATTACCGTGAATAGCCGCTGCGGTTAACCCCTCAGCTTCTAAATATTTCGTGAGTTTATTTGCACCATGTTTAGTTTTGGTAAACACAAGCACTTGTCGCCATTCATTTTCTTTAATTAAATGTGTTAATAGCGCTGGTTTACGTTTTTTATCTACCGGTGTTAGCCATTGCGTCACTTTTTCTGCAGTTGAATTTTCAGCATTAACAGAAATTTCTAATGGGTTATGTACTAATCCTTTAGCTAAAGCACGAATATCAGCTGAAAATGTAGCTGAGAAAAGCAAATTTTGACGCTGCTTAGGTAGAACAGAAATAATTTTTTTAATATCACGAATGAAGCCCATGTCTAACATACGGTCAGCTTCATCTAAAATAAATACTTCTAATTGAGAGAATTTAACTGCATTTTGATTATATAAATCCATCAAACGACCAGGAGTCGCAACTAATACATCAACCCCTTGCCTAAGTCGCATCATTTGTGGATTAATTTTAACGCCACCAAAAACAACAGTTGAATGAAGATCTAAATATTTGCCGTAGGTTGCAATACTGTCACTAACTTGTGCTGCTAGTTCTCTAGTTGGCGTTAAAACTAAGGCTCTAACATTATTTGATTGCACTCGACTTTTTGCAGTACCACCTTTGGATAACTTTTCTAATAAAGGTAAGGTAAAGCCTGCTGTTTTACCTGTGCCTGTTTGTGCGGCTGCCATTACATCTCTACCAGCAAGTACTGCAGGAATAGCCTGTGCTTGTATTGGTGATGGTGTGTCGTAACCTTGGTCACGTACGGCTTTAAGTAATGGCTCAGATAAGCCTAAGTCAGTAAATTTAATTGTATTAGTGGCAATGGTGCTCATAAATAATCTCTTGGGTGATGTTCTGGAATACGAGCAGCGATATCAGCGATTAATACCTAATGGTATAAGACAACCTGCTAATTATACCAATGGGGACATTAGAACGGTGCAGCATACAGTATGCGTGTCTGTAGTGCAAAACTTTACCCCTTTTACTCATAAAAAATCGCTGTTGGCGTATAAAAAAACCGAGCAACAAAGTTGTTCGGTTTTTTTTATTGAGTAGGTTAACCAAGATATTGGATAGCCCGTAAAATAAGACTAGCTTATGGCATCATTTCTTCTTGATCTTCACCTTCTTTTTCAATAACTTCTGGTATTAGATCTTCTCTTGAAATCCCCAAACCTAATGCAACTAAAGAGGCTACATAAATTGAAGAGTAAGTACCTACAAACACACCAAATAGTAAAGCCGTTGCAAAGCCGTGAATTAATGCCCCACCTTTCCAGAACAATGCAGCTAATACTAATAACGTTGTTATTGACGTAATAATTGTTCTGCTCAACGTTTGAGTCAGTGACATATTAATTATTTCTTCTGGTGAAGTATCACGTATTTTTCTAAAATTCTCTCGAATTCGATCTGACACAACAATAGTATCATTAAGTGAATAACCAATAACGGCTAATATTGCTGCAAGTACGGTTAAATCAAATTCTAACTTTAAGAAAGAGAATAGTCCAAGTGTTAATAAAACATCATGAAACAAAGCAACTACAGAGCCAACCGCAAAGCGCCATTCAAAACGAAAAGCAACATATACTAAAATACAAATAAGCGCTGTTAGCATGGCTAAGCCACCCTGCTCTGCTAATTCATCACCAACACTAGCACCAACAAACTCAATACGGCGCATATCTACTTTTTGATGTGTACCTTCTTCAAGAATAGCCAGTATTTCATTACCCAGCATTTCCGCTTTCACGTCATCACGTAGACCTAAACGAATAACAACATCACGACTACTACCATAAAATTGCACCTTGGCATCTTCATGATTATTGTCTTCCATAAGTTGACGTAGTTTTTGTAAGTCGGCAGCTTCTTCAAAACCAACTTCAATTAACGTACCACCAGTGAAGTCTAAACCAAAGTTTAACTTATTAACCGCTAATGAATAGGCTGCAGCCATCATTAATAAAGCACTAAAAACCATCGCAAATTTGCGATATTTCATAAAGCTGACGGTTTCTTTTAACTGTAAAATTTGCATTATATTTAAATTCCCGTCTGACTATATCGATAACTTTTCAAGGCGTTTTCCACCCCAAATAGAATTTACTACGGTTCGTGAAGCAATAACCGATGTAAACATTGAAGTAATAATACCTATTGATAAGGTAACTGCGAAGCCTTTAACAGGCCCAGTGCCAACAGCAAATAATATTAATGCGGCAATTAAAGTAGTTATATTGGCATCAATAATGGTTGAAAACGCTGCTTCATACCCTTGGTGAATTGCTTGTTGAATTGTTTTGCCTTCACGTATTTCTTCACGAATACGTTCAAATATGAGTACGTTAGCATCTACCGCCATACCTACTGTTAGTACAATACCCGCCATACCAGGCAATGTTAATGTAGCTCCAGGAATTAACGACATTATGCCCACAATTAAGACTAAGTTAGCAAGTAATGCAACGTTAGCGACTAAACCAAAAGCACGGTAATAAATAGCCATAAATACAAATACTAAGCCAAAACCTAGTAAGATAGCTTGGAAACCTAATTGAACGTTTTCAGCACCTAATGTTGGACCAACTGTACGTTCTTCAACGATGGTAATTGGCGCAATTAACGCACCAGCACGTAATAATAAAGCTAAGTTATGCGCTTCAGCTTGTGAGCCAGATCCAGTTATACGAAAGGTTTTACCTAAACGTGCTTGGATAGTAGCAACTGAAATCACTTCTTGAACTTTTTCAAAAATAATATTTCCGTCGGCATCACGACGTTCTGTTGGCTTATATTCAATAAATACTGTAGCCATAGGCTTGCCAATATTGCTTTTAGTACCGTTAGACATTTTACTACCGCCAGCACTATCAAGTGAAATATTAACTTGTGGACGAGAGTACTCATCAAAACCTGAAGTAGCGTCAGTAATATGATCACCGGTTAACATAATACGCTTTTTCAATAAGGTCGGTTGACCGTCTTTATCTGTTAGTAAAATAGAGCTAGGTGGAATTCTGCCATTTAATGCAGCAGATAAGTCACCTTCTGTATCAACTAAACGAAACTCTATTGTTGCCGTAGCATTTAGAATTTCTTTTGCTTTGGCGGTATCTTGAACGCCAGGTAATTCAATAACAATATGCTTTTTACCTTGGCGTTGAACCAATGGCTCAGCAACACCTAACTCGTTCACACGGTTACGAATAATAGTAATGTTTTGTTGAAGGGCATATTCTTGAATTTCTTTAAGTTTTGCCTCAGTCATTTGTGCTGTAAGCGTTAACGTGTCGTCATCAGAGTTGAATAATAAATCGTTATAACGTCTTTTCAGTAACGATAAACCTTGCTCTAGATCTTCTATTTTACGGAACTTAACTGTAATAAAGTCGCCATCATCTTTTACGCTGCGGTAACGAATTTTTTCGTTAAGTAAATCACCACGAAAATCACCAACCATACCTTCTTTAACTTTGTTAATGGCTTCTTGCATATTAACTTCCATTAAGAAGCTAACACCACCACTCAAATCTAAACCTAGTTTCATTGGTGTGCCACCAATGCTTGCCAGCCAATCAGGCGTTGCCGGTGTTAAGTTTAGGGCTACTGAATATTCGTTTCCTAGACTATCATCTAACACATCACGTGCTTTTAATTGGTCTTCGGTATTTTTAAAACGTGTTAATACTTGGCCGTTTTCTAAGGCAACACTAGCGTATTCAATATTGTTGTCAGTTAAGTGCCCTTTAATTGTATCAAGGGTGGTAACGTTTGCTTCAACACCACGTAAACCAGAAACTTGTACGGCTGGATCTTCACCATATAAGTTAGGTGTGGCATAGAGCGCACCTAAAGCAACGATTAACGCTACCATTAGTGTTTTCCATAAAGGGTATTTATTTAACACAATTCTTCCTTTTTCTATTTATTGTGTTCATGTTTTATTCTTATAATAATTAAGTTAATCTAATTATTTGAATGAAACATAAACGAAACAGCTATTAGTTTTCTTTATTTAAACTTTTCTCTTTATAGCTTTCGTTAATGCATCAACTATTCACTATATATCAACGACCTACCTGCCGTTAGTGTTAAACTTGTGATCTCATATTTAAACATCTATTCAGTTAGTAATGTCACTAAAAGGAAATACTAAATTGACTAATACCAATAAGTATTTCCTTCCTGCTACAATGTTAAATAATCTCAATTCAAGTTAAATAGCAAAGAGGTGAATACTATAAAGATTTCATTGTGCCTTTAGGAAGTACTGCATTAACAGCGCCTTTTTGTACTGTTACTTCTGTACCTTCAGCGATGCTTACAACGATAAAGTCTTTTTCGTCAGATACTTTAGTTATTTTACCAACGATGCCACCTTGCGTTAAAACTTCATCACCTTTCGATAAAGCTGACATTAAGTTTTTATGTTCTTTAACACGTTTAGCTTGTGGACGATAAATCATAAAGAAAAATACTAAACCAAATACCGCTAACATTATCATCATTTCCATACCACCACCGGTTGATGCTGGAGCGCCTGCGGCGTGGGCTGTACTTATAAATAAACTCATAATATCCTCTTACTTTTTTATAATTAGTTAGTTGCTTTTCAAGTAATGCTAAGCGACTAGGTTATTTCACATTTGACGATTATTCGTCGTTTTTTTCTACTATATGATGTGCTCTTAATATATATATTCTAAACATTTATATTGTAAACATTCATATCTGAATTTTAAATTTGTTTACTACCTTCGGCTAAAGGTGGTACAGGCAAACCTCTAAGTGAGTAAAACTCTTCAACAAAGTCGTCTAATTTACCTTGCTCTATCGCATCACGCAAACCTTGCATGACTTTTTGATAAAAGTGTAAGTTATGTAATGTATTTAGTTGCGAGCCTAAAATTTCTTTACACTTATCTAAATGATGTAAATAGGCTCGTGAGTAATTTTTACAGGTATAACAGTCACAGGTTGGATCTAATGGTCCAGTGTCGGTTTTATTTGTAGCATTACGAATTTTTACCACCCCTGTATTAACAAATAAATGTCCATTACGTGCATTTCGTGTTGGCATCACACAATCAAACATATCAATACCGCGACGCACACCCTCAACTAAATCTTCAGGTTTACCAACACCCATCAAGTATCGGGGCTTATTTTTAGGAATCAAGGGGGCAGTATGATCTAATATTCTGATCATATCTTCTTTTGGTTCACCTACTGATAACCCACCGATTGCATAGCCGTCAAACTCAATAGCTTTTAGACCGTTAATTGATACTTCGCGTAAGTCTTCGTACATGCCGCCTTGTACAATACCAAATAATGCATTAGGGCTGTCACCATGTGCATCTTTTGAACGTTGTGCCCAACGAAGTGATAGTTCCATTGAATCTTTAGATTCTTTATGTGTTGCAGGGTATGGCGTACATTCGTCAAAGATCATAACAACATCTGAATTTAAACTACGTTGTACTTCCATTGAACGCTCAGGCGTTAACATAATTTTCTCGCCGTTTACAGGTGAACTAAAACGTACCCCTTCTTCGGTAATTTTACGCATTTTACCTAAACTAAAAACTTGAAAACCACCTGAATCAGTTAAAATTGGCTTATCCCAATTCATAAAGCCATGTAAACCACCATGCTGCTCGATAATATCTGTACCTGGACGTAACATTAAGTGGAAAGTATTACCTAAGATAATATGGGCACCCGTTGCTTCAACTTCTTCAGTTTTCATGCCTTTTACAGTACCGTATGTACCAACAGGCATAAAAGCAGGTGTTTCTACTATGCCACGCTCAAAGGTTAAGCGACCACGACGAGCCTTGCCGTCAGTGTTTAATAATTCATACTTCATTCGTTGTGTCATAAATAATTATTCCTACCTATCAGCGAAACAGGCTGATGGTTCTTATTCAAAGTGTCTACCTTGTACGGCTAAACATTAATTATTGTTCCGTTAGTGATAGTGTTGTTAACTATTTTTAGCAAGTTCTTGTTTTGTAAGAAACATAGCATCACCATAACTAAAGAAACGGTATTTTTCACTAATCGCATGTTGATATGCATTCATAATATGATCATAACCTGCAAAAGCGCTCACTAGCATTAATAAAGTTGATTCAGATAAATGAAAATTAGTTAATAATGCATCAACTAACTGAAATTCATACCCAGGTGTAATGAAAATATCAGTATCACCATAAAAAGCCGTTAACTCAGTTCCTTTTTCTTGTGCTGATTTTGCCGCACTTTCTAATGAACGCACAGAGGTCGTACCAACAGCAACAACTCTGCCACCAGCAGCTTTAGTTTTATTTATTTGACTAACAACTTCATCTGGCACTTCAACATATTCGGCATGCATAATGTGGTCTGCAATTTCATCAACTTTTACTGGCTGGAATGTGCCTGCGCCTACATGCAAAGTAACAAACGCAAGTTCAACACCTTTAGCTTTAATTTGCTCAAGTAAGGCATCGTCGAAATGTAACCCTGCGGTCGGTGCAGCTACAGCACCAGGCTTTTCATTGTATACAGTTTGATAGCGTTCACGATCACTATTTTCATCTGGTCTATCTATGTATGGCGGTAACGGCATATGGCCAATATCATCCAAAATAGAAAGTATTGATTTATCACCTTTAAATTTCAGCTCAAATAAAGCACCATGGCGAGCAACCATCGTTGCTTCCGCCTTTCCTTCAAGTATAAGCTCAGCACCTATTTTAGGTGATTTACTCGCACGTATATGCGCCAATACCGTACTTTTATCAATGAGTCTTTCAACCAAAACTTCAATCTTACCACCACTGGCTTTTTGTCCAAACATACGTGCTGGAATAACGCGGGTATTATTAAACACTAATAAATCACCTGCGGTTAATTGTGCCAATATGTCTTTAAAACCAAGATCAGCGATTGCGCCACTATTGCCGTTAAGCGTCATTAAACGACTTCCTGTGCGTTCTGCCATAGGAAAACGAGCAATTAACTCGGAGGGTAAATCAAAAGAAAAGTCAGATACACGCATAGTAAATAGTTAAGAAAACCTTGCTGAAAATAAAGAGAAATATGAAGCGCGTAATTTTAGAGATCCCCGCCTTTGATAGCAAGTTAAATAATGTTTTTCCCTTTACAAATGCTAGTTTAAGCTCTGTTACATTAATACATATCAATATAACTATGAATTATGTTGAATATTTTACTAAAAGAGTCTGTTTAATTACTTATTTTCGAGTATGCTTTTATTATCTTTTCTCAATATTTGTGCCTGATTATGACTAACCTTGCTTCTACAATAGCGAAACATATAATTAACGGATTTGACCGACATATACACCTGTTTATTGAAATTACGAAATCAGCACAACAACGTTTTCAGCAGTGTCAATGGGCAGAAATTCAAAAGGCTGCGAAAGCAAGAACTACTTTTTATGAACAACGAGTAGAAGAGTCTTTTAATACACTTAAAAAAGATTTTTCAATTACGTCGCTTGATGACGAACTATGGTTACAAGTTAAAAAAGAATATATCGACTTATTAGCTGTTCATAACCAACCGGAACTTGCTGAAACATTTTATAATTCAGTATTTTGCCGTTTATTTGAACGTAAGTATTATCACAATGATTATATTTTTGTAGAGAGTACCGCTCATCGTTTAGATGATAGACCAACCCCTAAAATTTACACTAGTTACAAACCAGCTGAAAAAGGTTTAAATCAAACCATTTGCGATATTATGAACGCGCACAAAAGCACAGTGCCTTTTGTTGATCTTGAGGGTGATGTAGAAGTATTAATTCGTGCCTTTCGCCGCAAAGCACACAAAACACTTGCGAAGGTTAAAGATTTACAATTTGATATTTTAAACTTCACTTTTTACCGCAATAAAGGTGCTTACTTAATTGGTAGAGTTTTATCACCTGCCGGTGAAACACCTTTTATTGTTGCTGTTTTAAATAATGAAAAAGGCGGTTTGTACATTGATGCGTTACTAACTAAAAGTGAAGATATGGCGGTAGTATTCGGTTTTGCTCGTGCTTACTTTTTTGTTGATTGTATACATCCTTATGCATTAGTAAATTTCTTAAAGAGTTTAATTCCACATAAAACAAAAGCTGACTTATATTCTGCTATTGGTTTTCATAAAGAAGGAAAAACACAATTTTACCGAGATTTTTTAAATCATCTTGATAACAGTGATGATAAGTTAACCTTAGCGCCTGGCATAAAAGGCATGGTGATGTCGGTATTCACGTTGCCGTCATACCCTTATGTTTTTAAAATAATTAAAGATAAATTTTCCCCAAGTAAGAATATGACTCGCGCTGATGTAAAAGGAAAGTACCGTTTAGTTAAACTTCATGATCGCGTAGGACGTATGGCGGATACCATGGAATATTCCGAAGTTGCCTTTCCTAAAGATCGATTTAACGATGAATTATTAGAAGAACTTCACAAAGTTGCTCCCTCCCTAATTCGCTATGAGGATGATTTACTGATTATTGAGCATTTATATATAGAACGCCGAATGGTGCCGCTAAACCTTTATTTAGCAAAAGCGAATGATGAAGAGTTAGAGGAAGCACTCTACGGTTATGGTCAAGCCATTAAGCAACTTATTTCGGCTAATATATTCCCTGGTGATATGTTGCTAAAAAACTTTGGCGTGACTCGACATAATCGTGTGATATTTTATGATTATGATGAAATTACCTATATGAATGAAGTTAACTTCAGAGTAAAACCTGTTGCGGTTACTGAAGAGCAAATATATGCCGCTGAACCTTGGTATTCTGTTGCACCTGGCGATATGTTCCCTGAAGAAATAGCAACATTTGCCTTGGCAAACCCTAAATACCTGAAAGCATTTAAAATTCACCATGAAGATTTACTAACGGCAAGTTACTGGCAAGAGTGTCAGAAAAATGTAGCAAAAGGTCTTTATGTTGATGTTTATCCTTATCCCGATAAATTCAGGTTTTGTGAAATGAGAAAGTCGATGAACAAGCA